>Ga0255766_10001709_pt1 | contig 19969 bp, 21 predicted proteins | sample 071ome_23_FD_179966 | JGI IMG/M metagenome (GOLD analysis project Ga0255766, IMG submission 179966) | Coastal salt marsh microbial communities from the Groves Creek Marsh, Skidaway Island, Georgia - 071403BT metaG (version 2) | ecosystem: Environmental > Aquatic > Marine > Intertidal zone >... | reverse complement strand
TGATATACAGTTATACGGTATTTTAGAAGAATGTAATTATCTAGATAATATACAGTTATACGGTATTTTAGAAGAATGTAATTATCTAGATGATATACAGTTATACGGTATTTTAGAAGAATGTAATTATGTAGATGATACGCAATTATACGGTATTTTAGAAGAATGTAATTATGTAGATGATATACAATTATACGGTATTTTAGAAGAATGTAATTATGTAGATGATACGCAATTATACGGTATTTTAGAAGAATGTAATTATCTAGATGATACGCAATTATACGGTATTTTAGAAGAATGTAATTATGTAGATGATACGCAGTTATATGGTATTTTAGAAGAATGTAATTATGTAGATGATATACAGTTATACGGTATTTTAGAAGAATGTAATTATGTAGATGATACGCAATTATACGGTATTTTAGAAGAATGTAATTATGTAGATGAGGAAGAAGTGCAACAAATATTAAATAATACAGATATTGATTATGGTATTAGTTTTATAGATCCAAATGGTGAATTAAAATATGAAGAACTTCTTGAATTTACAATTCCACCAAAAGGAAATGCAGAGGCTCAATTTGAAAAGGATGATGAAGGTAGTAAATTGACAAAACACGCTATATGTCTTAATAAAAATAAATTAATAATACAAGGAGGACATAGTAATTTTTTTTATTATTCAGGGGGGTACATCGATACTAACTATTATGAAATTACAAATAAAATATTAGAAATAGAAATTGTTGATTCACAATTAACTATAATAAAAAAATATACTCCGGTTGTTAATCAAGAATCAATATCATACACAGCAGATGATTTAAAAATAAAAGGTCATACAATTGGTATTTTTGATAAATATATGTATATATATGGTGGTATAAATGAAAATAATCAATTTAATGATAGATTATGGAAAATAACCTTAAATGAAGATAATAATTTTATTGTTGATTCTAATAGCAATATTAATGTTATTTTAATTGATTCTAATTTAACAGGTATTCCACGTGCATATCATTCAATGGCTATTTACGATAATATTATATTTATACACGGAGGACTAACAACATATGGAGGTAGTAATATTGATGAATATCCAGGTTTTGGTTTAACAGAGGAAGGAACTACAGGTAATCTATATAAAATAGTTATAAATAAAAATAATGGAGATATATTAGAAAAAATTAATTTAACACCAACCTTAAATTATATTATTGATTTAAAATTAACTGAGTCTTTTGGAAGACCCTATCAAAATTATGGTAACAAAATGATAGCAACAAGTGAAAATGAATTGTATATATTATATGATGATATACGATTCGAAAATCCAGATAAAAAAATGTTTATATATAAAGTTATTATAAATGGTATTTTTGATACACAGATTGTTGACCCTCAATATTATGGTAATTTTGAAGTAATATCAGCTTATATTCAAAATATTGAAGGACGTAGATTTTATGATATTTTTTATATAAATAATTCTATATATTTATTTGGTGGTATTAATCATTCTGGTGAAATATTACATAATTTTTATCAAATAGAACTTACTACTTTACAAGATGTATTAACTTCGAAAAATATAGATAATATTATTGCAATCAGTATATCATCTGATATGTCAAGCATACTGACAGAAAGAAAATATCAAGCAAGTATCGTATATCAAAATGATATATATATATATGGAGGTGCCTTTAAAAAAGCGTATACTTTAAGTTCTATAGGAACTATGATACAAACAAATGAATTTAGTTGGTTTAAAAGTCAGTATTATGATAATTTTGATTATTATTCTGTACAAGCATTATTAGATGCAGTATCTATATATGAAAAAATTACAGCGTCTAATCAATTGTATGTAATTAAACATATAAAGATTACACCAAGTTACTTACCTATATTAGCTAAAAAAAGTCTTGAATTAAATACAAAGTTTGATAATTACTATACACAAAATCAATTATATACAAAAGATCAATTATATACACAAACTGAATTATATACACAAAGCCAACTATATACTAAAACAGAGGTTAATGATTTAATAACTGAAATTGGTAGTAGTATTACTTTTCCAAGTATTGTTAAAAACAATGTTAGTAATAGTGCAGTACTGAGATTTAAAAAAACACTTTATCATATAACTACTAGTGATATGACAGAAATAATTGGTAAAGGAAGAGTTATTTGTTCTATAGGAACTGTTAATAGTGAAACTGACGATCCAAATATATATTGGACTTGTGAAAGTAGTGAAAATCATAGTACAGAAGGATTTAATAATGGCACATTTAATTTAAAAATTATGAATGTAACAAGTTTATTGTGTGCTAGGGGACAAGGTGCACTATATTTTCCTAATGCAGCACCAGGAGATACAATACCTTATACTAATTATACTAATTTAGTATCATCAAGTGGTAATAAAATATCAGTAGATGTAGTTAGTAATGGTATTATAAGTACTCCTAGCGAAATTTGTTTTAGATGTGAACAATCAATGTGGATTAAAGGAAATATATATTTTACATCAGATAAAAGAATCAAAGAAAATATAAAAAATATAGATCAACAAGAAGCATTAAATAAATTAATGCAATTAAAACCAATAACCTATAATTATATTGATAAAATAGCAAACGGAACATCTATTAGTTTTGGTTTTATAGCGCAAGATGTTGAAAAAGTTTTACCAGAAATTGTAAAAATACAAGAAAGTTATATACCAAACATTATGAGTTATGTAAAATATAAAGATTCGATAATAACAATTGAAAATAGTAATTTAGATATTAATAAAAAACTTAAAATTTTTAATAGTAAAAACGAAGAATATGAAGTTTTAATAACAGAAGTTATTGATAATAATAATTTTAAAATAGATAAAATTATAGATACATATAATGAAACTATATTTGTATATGGTGAATATGTTAATGATTTTAAAATTATTTCGGAAAAACATTTACAGTCTATTTGCGTTGCTTCGATAAAAGAATTAAATAAAAAGTTAGTAGAACAAGAAGAATTAATAAAATCTCTTATTAGTAGAATAGAATTATTAGAAAAATAATGATATTATATACAATAATAATAATAATTATATTATATATTATATTTAATTATTTAGTATCCACATTAGCATTTAATCCACCATTAAAACCAACATATACTATTAAAGATATTGATTATTTGTATGATAACATAGCGATTAAGATAATAAAAAAAGAAAGTAATAAAGTAATATTATTTAATCATAATAATGCGGATGATATAGGTATATGTAAAAGTTATTGTTATTGGTTATCTAATTTTACAAATTGTTCTGTTATTCTGTATGATTATATAGGTTATGGATTATCGTATAAAGGAACATTAAATGAATATAATTTATTAAAATCAGCAGATACTGTGTATTATTTTACAATAGAGAAATTGAATATTAATCCTAATAATTTATTTATAATGGGTAAATCTTTAGGAACTGTTCCAGCTACTTATTTATCAAATTATACAAATAATGGATTGATCTTAATATCTCCAATGTTATCAGGAATACAAATATATTATGATATACCATTTTTGGATTATTTATGTTTTCCAAATAATTATAGAATAAAAGATGCTAAAAATAAGATAGCAATAATACACGGAACAGTAGATAAATTAATAAATATAAGACATACATATGAATTAATAAAAATAATAAAATTATATTGTCCTAATAATTATTATAAACCATTAATAGTTAAAGCCGGTCATAATAATATTGAAACAAAAAATACAAATATATTTATAAATTATATTAATAATTTTATAAATTAAGATTTTCTAATTCTTTGTCATTTTCAATTTTAATTTTATCTTTTTCATTCGGTAATATATTATTATTTTCTTTTGATATTATTTTTTCTTTAATAAATTGTTTTTTTTCATCATCTTGAACATTGCTAGTTAAACCAATAACCTTTCTGTTAAGTATATATTCAATGACAAAAAATGAAACAAAAATAGTTATTAGCCAAATAATAAATAACCAAAGAATATTACTAATTCCTTTAACAATATTAAATACAAATGGATATTTAATAGCTAAAGGTGATATAAGAGTTATTGATGAAATTAATTTAATAATATTAGGATTTATAATATCAGTTACAATTGATTTAAGTAAATCAGTAGTTGCAATACCAATTGTAAAACCAGAAGCTGCTACTAAAACTTTATTTTTGTAAGTATATTCTTGAAAATCTTTATAAAATTTGGTTAAAAAAAGATCAATAAGTTCCATATTTATTAATAAAAATGATAACAATTTAATAGTATATTACAAAATGACAACAAATAAATTAATAGATTTTGAATCTAAACTACCTGATGATCTTGTAGAATATATTTATACAAAAGTAATTTATACAGTTCCTAAAGATCTTTTAGAACAAATTAAGTATCGTTATAAGATCAAGAAGTATATTAATATACTAAGGAATATTAATATAACTGATAAATATGTAATATTATACGATATATTGATAGTATATTATAGTGTTATTAATAGTAATATAAAATATTATGTTAGATATAGTGAAGCAAATGTTCCTAATAATCTATTGAATGATATAGTATCTATTATAGAAAATAGTAGTAGTCCTGATAGTAAATTAATAAAAATTTGTATTAATTATTTATTAGAAATACCTTTTTGTCATATAAAGTATATTTTTAAACAAAATAGAGCTTATATTTAATTTTATTATTTAAAATTAAATGATAAATCATCTGGATCTATGGGATATAAAACAAAAAGTTAATATAAATAAATATCCAAAAAAGTTTCATAAAGCAGTTAAAATGCGTTTAGAACAACAAAAATATAAGTTTAATAAAACAGATACGAGTTTAAACTTATTTAGAACATTATTAAATCAACCTGCAAATATTATAACACCAAGTTCTTTTTGCGATTATATCAATAAGATATTTAAACCAATAAAGAATACTAATGTAATAATTAAAGATACAAAACAATTGAAAAAAGAAGGATTAAATCTTATTGTATCTGTTGATCATTTGACTGCTCATATGTTAATTGTGGAATATAATGGTAATAAAAGTAGTAAAAATACAGATTTGTTAATAGTTGGAAAAGGAGTTACATTTGATGCAGGAGGATATACATTAAAACCTAAATATGCGATGAATAATATGCATTTGGATAAAACTGGTGGAACAATGGCATTATATTTATTATACGAACTAGCTTTAAATAAACTAACAAAAAATATAATAGTATGTGTTCCATTAGTGCAAAATGATATTTCGCATATGGCAACAAAACCCGGTGATATTATAACATCTTATTCAGGTATAAAAGTAGAAATAACAAATACGGATGCTGAAGGAAGATTAATATTAGCGGATGGTTTATCATATTGTATAGATAAATATAAACCTAAACGTATTATTGATATGGGAACTTTAACAGGTATAGAACAATGTAAAACATCTTATGCTTATTTTAGTTTATCACATAATATGAAAAAGCAATTAATTAAAAGCGCAAAGTCTTACGGAGAGGAGATACAAGAATTAAGTATAGGAAAAGAATATATAAAATATACAAAATCAACAAGAGCTGATATAAAAAATGCAGAATTTGGATGTGCTGATAGGACAATAGTATGTTTATTTTTGCTTAATTTTATACCAAAAAAATATTATAATAAATGGATACATATTAACTTAAGTGATATAACAGTAAAAAAAGATCTAGCTATTTTAGAAGGTAGCTATAGTATTATGGATTTCATTAAAAAAATACAGACTACATAAAGTAGCATATTTTTATAAAGTTTAGAAATTAATATATTATTATAAACATTTTCTAAATTATTATTCATAATATTAAGATTTGATTTTAGTGTATATTTTTCATTATTATTGCCGTATTTATCAATATATTTTACTAGTTTATTAATATTATTAATTATAAGTTTGGTTTCATTACACATTTAACACTTAGTTATTTGATTTTTTTATATCATATTTTGGGGGATAAAAGCATACTAAGATTAATGTTTCAATTGCAAGATCTTTATTATTGTGAAAGCAATATTGATGTTCTATATTGCTTGCGTGTTCTATAAATTGAGGTTTATATGGACTAATATTTAATAATTCTAGACTAATATCAGAAATAGAATATTTACGGCATTTTTTAACTATTTTTTTTATATCTGTTAGCGTTGGTTTAGTGGTAATATTTTTAATTGGTATAACATCAATTTTAATATTATCAACAGATAATCGCACTAATATAAATCTGCTTAAAATTGGTTTATCAATTTTAGATCGTTGGATAGTGGTAGCAATAAACTGTGTAGTATTATTATATTTTTCAAGTATAATACGTAAAATAGTCATACATTCTCTATCACATTGTTCAATATTAAATAAAATAATTTTACGTATATTATTATTGATTGTAGTAGTTTGTATTAATGATTTAATAAATTGTAAAATATGTATATTAATAACAGAAAAAGTTAGATATTGACTATTTTCAAGATATCTAATATTTTTATGTGTTCTTGTTTGATTATGAAGAGTGTTATCAATTATTTTATCATTAATAGTGTTATTAGCACCATAATATAATATATTCATATAAACATTTTATAGATTTAAATCTTTAAATGGATAAGCAACAATGTTTGGATGTCTTAGGGTTAGATGAAACAGCAACAGAAGCAGATATTAAAAAAGCGTATAAATCTATAGCATTAAAAACACATCCAGATAAATTGGTTGATTTAGATGAATCTGAAAGAAATGAAAAAGAAATGCAATTTAAAGAAGCTTCAGAGGCTTATAAGAGATTGATAGATAATAATTTTTCAGACATATTTGATGATATATTTGGTGGTAGTGAGGGAATGGCAAGTATGTTTGGTGGTAGTGAGGGAATGGCAAGTATGTTTAGTGGTAGTGAGGGAATGGCAAGTATGTTTAGTGGAATGGCAAACAAGTTATTTCAATCGCAATCATTTCAAAGTATATTTAAAACATCTGTAAAGATAACGTATTATGATCTTATTTACAAAAGAAAATTAGAAAAACAAATTAATTTATGCGGAATACCAACAAAAGCAATAATAGATTGTTCTAAGTTTCCTAAACAATTTATAACCAGAAGTTTTAATGGATTAAGTTCGACAGCTGAAATTGATTTTAAGTTTGAAGATGATGATGTGTATGAAAGTATTATTCATCAAAATGGTAAAGTTGATTTAATATATCAAATGAAAATATCACATTATGATTATTATAAAGGATTCAATTATTCTTTTGTTCATATTGATGGTAATAATGTAAGTTTTAAAGCTAAAAGAATGTCAAAGAAAACTTTAAAAATAAAGAACAGAGGATTAAATGGAGGGGATTTATTAATCAAAATGGTTTTATATAATCCAAGCAATAGCAAGTTAAAAGATATAAGTAATGAAGAATATGAAAGTTTTTTAAATATTCTTAACGCACTGTGTAATGATAAGTAAAAGTATATAAAGACAAACACAATAATATTGATTAAAAACAATGGCTGTTAAGAAGGCAGATAAGGTTGAAAAAAGTGCTAAATCCAAGGATGCTAAGGATACCAAGGTAGCTAAGGATACGAAAGTAGCTAAGGATACCAAGGTAGCTAAGGATGCTACAGATACTAAGGTAAAAAGCAAGAAAGTAGAAGTAGTTCCATATGAAAATTCAAAACTATCTGAATTGATTGAAGCTATTTCTAATATGGATAAGGAGTTTAAAGCAATTAAAACCCTGGTAAAGCTTGTTATTAAGGAAAATGATAAGAAGGAGAAGATCCTTAAGAAGGAACGTGATCGTAAAGAAAAGGCTCGTTTGAGTCCCAGTGGTTTTGCTAAACCAACTGAGATTTCAACTGAAATGTGTGATTTCCTAGAAATTGCACATGGAACATTGATGAGTCGTACTGAGGTGACTAAGAATATTAATACATATGTAAGCAAGAATAATTTGAAAGATCCTGTGAATGGACGTATTATTCGCCCCGATGCACCATTGAAGAAGCTCCTTCGTGTAAAGGATGGTGATGAAGTTACTTTCTTCCATATGCAAAGACTTCTCAATCCCCATATCAAGCCTTTTAAACAAGCAACACCAGCAACTGCTTAAAAAAAATGCTAAAATTATTTTTATATAAACACTATATTATCATAGTATATATAATGTTTAAAGATAAATTAAATGAAAATATAAATATAATTTATATTATTTTAAAGAAACCAAAAGATATTAATACTATACGTAAAACATTTAAATTTCTTAAACGTGATTTTACAAGTTATTGGTATAATAATTTAGAATATACATATGAAATATCAAATGATAACCAATGTTTATTTAAACATTGCTTGATTGATATGGATGAAACAGATGATTATACAATATTAATGTATAATGATTCTAAACAACCGATATATGTATTTCCGTGTGTTAATAAAATATCTTATAAAGAATCTTATTCTATAGAAGAATATAAAATTAATAATCGTTTATCATTATGTATTAAAGATAAATCGTTATATATAAGTTTTAAATACTCATCAAATTGTGATATTGATAGTAATATAAAAAATATTGAAAATTGTATTAGCAAATGCTGATAGGTATCCATTTATCAAATTCTTTGGAATATGAACACTTAATAGATTTAGAAAAATTTAAATTAGTATCTTTAAAAGCATCACGAACCATATGACTTTGTTTAATAGTTTGTATAGATAAGTATTTATTATCTTCTTTAACTTTATAAATATCAGGTAGATCCGTTTTAATAACAGATTTTATATTATCTGTTTTTAGAGTAAATTCAATACTATCTTTTGTTTTTATTGATACAGATTGGATAATGTTATCATCAATATTCATAAGTTTAGGTTTATATTTCAAATTATAAGCCCAGAAATATAAACCTCTAACAGAAAATGGAAATTCAAAACTTGATATTTTATTAAGTGTATCTACACATAAATTATAATAAGGTTTTATACGATACTTACAAATATCCATAGGATAATCTTCGGTATATTCATTATCTAACATATTATTCAACATTGCTATACGTTCTGGTAATTGAAACTTGGTTAAATGTTCTCCTTTATAAGATATAATATCTGAAATTAAAAAAATCCATTTTTTATTATAACAACATACCATTTCACCATCTATTAAAGTTCCATTAAATAGATTTTGATCAAATAATCCTTTTGCTATGATGATTCTTGGTAATTGATACGTAGGATGTATTTTTTTATCAATAAAATAAATTATTTCTTTATCATCATATTTAGTCATATATAAAAAATATGGATTACCATTTGTTCTAATAGATACTACGTGAGGTGTAGCTGTAATATGACTTACACTTTCATCTGTTAATTTAAAAAAATGTTTTTGTATTATTTTAACATTATATTTTTTATCAATTTCTTCTAATATATCGGTTTTAATATCATTTGATTTAATATTATATGCTACTCTATCACAAAATGATATAATACCTAAATGCATTACTATAATGATAATATATATTATAATCTTTATATGTTAAAACGTAATGGTTTATTTTGCATTTTACCATTATTGCTATTACAAAAAATGTTATCAGTTGGTATATCTTCTCTAGCAGGTTGATATTGAGATAACAATTCTGGTGTTGGTTCTTGATTTTTAATAATATTAATATCATTTGATATTTGCGACATTCTTACATCATAAAACTTTACATTAGAATTATTAACAGTATGAGGATCATTAGTTTTTTTTAAAATTGATTTAGGTTTTTTAACTTCATTTATTGGTTTTTCAGGTTCAATACTTTTATAAAATAATAATACAATTGTAATTATAAGAAGAAATATAATAATAACATATTCTAATTTAAGTGGATTGGAATCTATATTCATTTATTATAATAAGACATTCCTTTTTTAATATTAATTATCTTTATGGAATCGCTTATATCTTTACGATTATTTAAATCTTTATTATTATTAATAATCCACCAAAGTCTTTCGTAAGCATCACTATCAGTTTCAAAAGGTTGTTTATACAATTTATAAATTGTATTTCTAATAAAAATAACTACAATATTCATAATGTGTATATATTAGTATAATTAATATCAAATGTTTATATAGAATGACTACATTTGTTAGTGAAGATGTTTATAATGATACATTGATTGATGATTTTATGAAAGAATATACTGTTTTGGATAATTCTAAGCAATTGATGGTTGATATAATACGCAAACCTATATATGATATTGAAGAATTACGTAAAAGACAAAATGTAATTAATATGCCTGATATAACTATTCAATTGAATCATTTAAAGAATCTTGAAGAAGATGTTAATTATTTTATAAATTTAAATTGTAATTATGCAAATGCTGATAATGAATTTTTGGGTGCTTTATTTCCTAACAGTTGGTATAATTTTCCTATTAATTTGACATATCCTACAATAGAATTGTTTCATTTATATAAGGTTTATTCAGTTCCTTTGATGCAATTTATATCACCAATAAGTATAATATTGGGACCATATTATTATATTAAAACTGTTTTAAAAATTAATTTTTCATTATTTAAATATGTAAGTATATTATGGAAATCTTTGAAAGCTATTATAACTGCTTCATATAGTGATATTAAATATTCTTTGGTAAAATGGATAACTGTTTTAATTTATTTTTCATTATATGTATATGGTTTATGGCAAATGGTTGATTATTCGTATTATTTACATAATTTACGTAATGATCTTTCTACTAAAATATCTAATGTTAAATCGTTTATTACTATATGTTCTAAATTATTTGAAAATATACCGGATGAATATTGGAAATTAAATGATATATATTATGATAAATCTTTTATTATCAATGGTGATCTTACAGATGTATATTGTTTTTGGACCAATACATCTAATTATAGAATACGAATGAAAAAAATATTAGAATGTATTAATTATATGGATATTGCTAATGTAATTTCTAAATTATATCATAATAAAAACTGGTGTAAAGTAAATTATGATAACAATTCTGATACTACTATAGTAGGTATGCGATCACCATTATTGGATGAAAATCAAGTATGTAATCCTGCGTATTTAAAAAAACATTTAGTAATAACTGGACCAAATGCAGGTGGTAAAACAACTTATGTTAAGAATATTGTTTTAAATATAATATTGGCACAAACTATTGGTATTGCTATGGCTAATAAAATGACAACAAATACATACCATATAATTCAAACATTTATGCGAGTATCAGATGAAGTAGGAACACGATCTTATTTTGAAACAGAGGTAAAATATTGTTATGATTTATTGGAAAAAGCAAGTAAAAATAAAGAACAAAATATATTATTTGTAATGGATGAACCTATGCATTCTACGCCGCCAATTGAAGGACAATCAACAGCCTATGCAGTATGTGAATATATTAACAATAATTTTAAAAATGCTAAACTTATAGTTACGACACATTATCATTCTTTAATTGATTTAGGTTATACTTATAAAGAAAGTTTTATTAATTTATCTATGGAAGCTATACAAAAAGATGAATATGATTTTAAGTTTCCATATAGAATTAGAGAAAAAGAATCTAAACAATGTATAGCTTTAGAATTATTAGGACGTGAGATGTTTCCAGAAGAATTAATAAAAAGTGCGATTAAAATGAAAAATAGATTATCTAATGTTGATGATAAATGATATCATTAAGTAGTATTCTTAATCGTTTAGATCTTGTGTTTTATATTGTGGTTTTTGCTATTATTTATGTAGCTATTATATATTTATGGAAAAAAATAGCACAACTTGAAAGTTCATTTTATAAATTAGAAACAACTTTTGCTACACAATTGTTATATAAAAATAAAGAAAACACTGCAAATCAATTTGCAGAAGATATGTTTATGAAAGTATTTGATAACAAACCTGAAGAACCTGTTGAATCTACTAAAATAGAAATAGTTGCAGAACAACCTACAGAAGTAGTTGAAGATCCTATTATTTCTGAAATAACAGAAATATTAACACCTTCCGTTGATGATAATGTATTTACTAAAACTAAATTGGCTAAAATGTCAGTAGAACAATTAAAAGAACATTGTGGTAATTTTGGTATTTCTACGGAAGGAAATAAACCTGAATTAATTAATAAGATTCTTGCGCATCAAAAATAGAACGAATATATTCTATATCAATTAAAGGTAAGTAAGGAACATATTCCCATTCGTGTTTTTTAAGATACTTAATAAGTTTATAATCAGCAACAAACATATATTCTAATCCATATATTGGATCTATCATATATTTTTGTAAATATTTTGGTAAAACATTAATACTTGTTTTAGGCATAACTATTAATAATTGTTCTTTTGATTGTATAAAATCATTATTATAATTAGGAATATATTCATATGTATTTAAATAATTTGCAATATCAGCTATACTTGGACAACCTAAATATGGATAATACCAGCTATGATCAATTTTATTTATATTTTTATTATAATAATTATAAGTCCAAAATATACCATCTATATAATATTTACACGCTTGTGGTATATCTTCTATATAAACTTCATTTCTATAATAATTTTTTCTCCAATTTTTAGGTTCATTTACCATAAATTTATCTTCGTAATAAATAAGATTCTTAAATATTATTTGTAAATCTTCAACATTAATATTAATAGGATCATTCTTTGATATTAAACACGTATTTTTACAAACTGTTTTTAATATATTAATACCATTACTTGATATTTTAACACTAATAGGATGTGGTATAAAATCATTACCCATTATAGATAACATAACACAATAAGATTTAATAATATCAGCATCTTTATTAAAAATATAACACCATTCTAATTCTATATATTCTTTCAGTTTTTTTATACTAATATATGTTATCTTATTATCTTGTTCTCGCATTAAATAAATATTATCAGCTTTATTACTCATTAATGATAGTAATATTAAATCAGCATCTAATCCGTGAATCAAATAAACATTATTTGTATTAGGATCATTATGAATAGCGTCAAGTATTTTATGCTCTCCTTCACCATTATTATACATACTATCCATATTAATACATCTTGTTTTGATATATTTATTTAAACTATCCATAAAAGGTGTTCCACACGTTATAGCATTTGTATCCCAGGATTTATTTGTAGGTGAAATATATCTACGTTTTCTTTGTTGATTAATTTTTGCTAAAGGAGCTACACCATCAACTGATATAATATATTTGTCAGGTTTTATTATTTCTACTAAGTTTAACGTTTTTTTCCATAATAAATGAAAGAATTCATCTTCACTTTTACCTTTACAAATTGTTTCGTGAGCTATTGGATGTATTAGTCCATTATAGTCAAAAAATAAAATATTAACATTTTTAGGTGTTTGAATAATATCCGAATATTTCTTAATTAGATCTGAATAATAAAAAGGAATGCCCATATTTAAAATATATTAATTATCTTTTATATCTTTTTTTCTTATATTTATTTAAAACGTATAAGATGGATTTTACCAACACTATTTCGAAATTGCTAACTGGAACCCCTCAATCGCAATATGCGGCAATTGCTATTTTAATTGCGGTCATTGCGATTATATTATCTATATTATTTAACGAAAATGAATTAACCTTAGGCGAAAGATTAATGTTAATTGGAAGTGTTATTTTATTCAGTATTCCTTCTATTGTATTAGGACTCTTTGATCTTACTTGTGTAGCCGGTAAGACTGTTGAAAATAGTTTATGTTGGTGGTGGGGTTGGGTAATTGCCTTCATTATCATTATTATTTGCGTAATTGTTGTATTTGCTTCAGTTTCATCAATGCTTACCTATAATGTTGCTACATCAAAATCAATTAAACCTATTGTAGATGAAGAAGAATCAAATAAAATCGCTAAAGAATTAGTAAAAGATGTTCCTGAAACTGTTAAACCTAAAGTTGAAATGCCTACTAACAGTGATATGACTATGCAACAAAATATACAAGGGGATATGATTGGCAATGTTGAGGGTATGAGTGTTTATGGTGATAATATGGGTACGCCTTTGGGTACTGAACCATTCCGTAATAAAGCTAAAAAAGAGAAGTTTAATAGCAAAAAGGAAGAGTTTAGTAATTATTCAATAGAAGGTTTTCAAGGATGTGAATATCAAGGTGTATGAAAATATAAAATAATTAGAACACAAATTAATAATATTAAAAAAAATATAAATGAAAGATAATATAATTTATTATCAGGTGTTAATTCTTTTTTTTCAATAGTATTTGTATTTTTCCAAATATTATAAGCTTCATCTAATGTTATTTGTTTTTTATTAATTCTTTCATTTACTTTATTATGAATATCAACTGTCCATTTAAATAATGTTTCTTTATTTGTCATTATAGGTGGATAATCAGCTATCATTTCTTTGTAGTGATCTTGACAATCTAAACAAGGAAGAACATCACCAATTACTTCAAAAAACTTACGATATTGTTCTTTTTTCATATATGTTAAATCATCAGGATATCCTAATGCAACATTATGTATAAACCCCCATCCAAATTTACCCCAATTTTTAGGTTCCATTTTACTATATAAAATGAAATAATTATAATATATTATGTCTAAAATAATCTGTAAAAATTGTAATAGTATAGGGCATACTTATAGAGATTGTCCTCATCCAATAAGTAGTTATGGTATTATTTGTTTTACAATAATAGATAATGAAATTCATTATTTAATGATTCAACGAAAAAATAGTTTATCATTTATGGAGTTTATTAAGGGTAATTACAAATCTATGGATTTTTCAAAAATAAATACATTAATTCAGTCGATGACTACTGAAGAACAATCTATATTAAACTGTGATAATTTTGATATTATTTGGGAAAAAATATGGTTTCAATCTAATAATAAAAATACAAAAGAATATATAGATGCTAAGACTAATTTTGATATTTTATCTCAAAAAAATATTTTAAAAAACATTTTAACTAATAATAATAAAAGCATTTCAGAACCTGAATGGGGATTTCCAAAAGGTCGTAAAAAACAAAACGAAACTGATATTGAATGTTCTTTGCGTGAATTTACCGAAGAAACACAATATAAACCAGATACAATTACAATTGATGATTATAGTTTTCCATATCACGAAATATTTTTTGGAACTAATAAAATTATGTATAAACATACATATTATATTGGACAATTTATTGGTGATCATACTATTCCTAAGTTTAATAAACAATGTATGCAACAAATTAGAGAAATTAGAGCTATTAAATGGATGAAATATAATGAAGTTTTAGATCATATTAATGTTCATAATATTGAACGTATTGAACTTTTCAAAAATATTCATAGTAATATTTCAAAACAGTATTGAATTATAATTTATTCTGCTTTTAAATAAAATGAAAAAAACTTTTACTGAAGAACATTGTTTAGACTGGTTTAAAAATCCTCAAGTAGATCCTGTATCAAAACGTAAATTAAAACTTGATGCAAAAAATCCAAATAGTATTGCTAATCAATTAAAAAAACAATGTGAGAAATATAAAGATATTAAAACTAAACAAAAATCACTCACACCTGTATTAAGTGTATCTAAAAGTATTACCAAAAATAAACAGGTTAAAGTTAAAAAACAAAATGATATTAATTATATTAAAGAATTTGCAGTTCATACCGAAAAACCTTATGAAGTTGTTGAAGATCTAAATAAATCTATGATTGATGCTTGCCCTAAAAATGTTTTTAATAAAGCATATTTTCAATACTTTGTAGGACAATATATGTCTAAAAGAACTAATTTTAAAAATCTATTATTATTTTATACAGTAGGGACAGGTAAAACTTGTGCAGCTATTTCAATTGCTGAATCTATATTGATAGGTCATAATAATTTTGAAGAACCGCCTATAATTGTTATTTTACCTAGAACATTAATTCAAAACTTTAAGAATACTATATATGATCTTCATAAACAGAATGTTAATCAATGTTCTGAAGACATTTATAAATTAAATAATTTTGATTCTGTATCACGTTTAAATCAATTTATAAATCAACGGTATAATATTATGACCTATGCAAAATTTGTAAAATATAATGCTAAAATTGAAAATAAAACTATTATTATTGATGAAGCACATAATTTACGAAATCCTAGCGAGGTAGATGGAGATGAAGATGAAAATATTACTAAAAACGAATTACTAAAAATATATGAAAAAGTTGAAACAGCAATTCAATATGGTAAGAACAACAGATTAGTTCTAATGTCTGGAACACCTATGTTCAATGAAGCAAGCGAAATTAAAGATCTACTTAATTTATTATTATTAAATGATGGTAAATCTAAAATTAATAGTTTAACTGATGATTTATTAGCTGAACTTTCATCAAAGTATATTTCTTATATTAATAATCAAAACCCTTTTGTATATCCTATTAGAATAAAACACCAGGATGCTACAATGAGAGAGGTAACACCCGATGGATTAATTGAAGTTAAGTTAAATAATAAACAAATTATTAAAGATACTGATAATATTATGAGTTATGTTAAGTATATGAATATAGCATATTTACCCAGAGAAAAATTTTCTAAAACTGAATTTAAATATAAACCTATTGGTAATGTCAAGGTTTTAGATTCAACTAATATTGCTACATATGCACCTAAAATTTCTAAAATTATTGATTATATTAAAAACACAACAGGTATAGCAATTATTTATTCCTATTATGTTGAATACGGTATTTTACCAATGGCTTTAGCATTAGAATATATTGGATATTCTCGTTATGTTGAAAAATCTTCTAAAAACTTTAATTTATTAGATGACACAAGTATTAAAAGACACCCTAAATTAAAATATGCTGTAATTACAAGTGAAAATAATGGACATATAAGTAATACTGGTAGTGCTAAAAATATTGATAATATTCTTAAGTTAGTTAATAGTGATAGTAATATAAATGGAGATGAATTAAAAGTGATATTAATTACTAAAAAAGCTAGTGAGGGTCTTTCTTTTTATAATGTTAGAGAAGTGCATATATTAGATCCTTGGTATCATTTCAATAGGCACGAACAAATTATAGGAAGAGGTTTTCGCAGATGTAGCCATATTAAACTTCCACTTGAATTACGTAATATTACTGTTTTCGTATATTGCGGTTATTTTGAAGATAAAAGAAATATTTCGGCAGATAAACACGCATATGATATTGCTATTAAAAAACTTACTAAAATTAGATCATATATATCAATAATAGAACAAAATGCTTTTGATAATCGTATTAATGAAAAGTTAAATATATTTCCAAAATCTTTGTTTAAAAAAGTAAATCCTATAAAAATTATTACTTCACAACAAGATGAACGTGATTATTTTTTAGGTCAGGATAAAGAATATAAAGAGCAAATTAATACAGATCTTATTACTGATAATAATTTACGTTCTGAAAATATGTTTTTAAGTAATAGATATTCTACAATTATTAAAGATATGATTAAAGATAGAGATTATATTCCATATGAAGAATTATTATCAAAATCCAATGATAAAAGATATTTAGATTTAGCTATTAATAATGTAATTTTTCCAAATAAAATTGGTAATTATATTTTAATATTTAACAATAATGGTATTCAAAAAATAATTGATCATCCTGATATTGTAGAACAAGAAATTATATTAGAGGAACCTGTTGTTAATAAACCTAAAACACCAATTAACAATAATACTATTATTGATAAATATGAAAGGGATTGTAATGATTTTGAATTATTATATAAGTTTTTAATGTATATTGATAATACTAATTGGGATAATATAGCTATTGATATAATTAAAAACAAAAGTAAATATACTAAATTGTATAAAGTTTTAACTGATAATTCTATAATTGTTGGTGATAATTATTTTGATTTATTTAGCACTGATACACCTTTACCAATTAAAGATCTTGAAGGTAATATAGAAAAATTTGATTATAAAGAAGTTGAAGAACAAACTGTTAAAGATAAAAAAAATATGTATGGTATTATAGGTGTAGCAAAAAAATCAAAAGGAGTTTTATCTAAAAATTTAATTTTTAAGATTGTTTCTGGTAATAATAAAGGTACAAAATGTGAAACACAACCAGCTGTAAATCTTAATAAAATATTAAATATAAAAAGCGATAATAAAAGCGATAAATGTATGAAAATAGCAAAAAAATTTTATGATGAAAATAATTTACTGATTATACCTTATATAAAAATGAAAAAATAATCTTTAATATTAAAATATGACTAAGATATTCAAAAAATATAAAATATGCACTTTAATTAATTTATCAATTTCACAAATATCTAATAGCACTATAGATGATGCTATTTTAGAAAAAATACAAGCTAAATATGAAAATAAAATTACTAAATATGGATATATTAAAGAAAATAGTATTGAAATTATTAAACGATCACCTGGAACTGCTATGAAAGAACATTTTAATAGTTCTTTTCAATTTAAAGCAGTATGTTATGCATTAATTTGTAATCCTTCTATTGATACAATATTAGAAGCTAAAATTGTATCTAGTAATAATGCAGGATTTAAAGCAGAAGTTAAAGATGATGATAGTGATAAAGTTATTATTGATATTATAATACCTAGATTAACATCAGGTATCAAACACGAATATGATATTGAAGATCTAAGTGTTGGTACCGATGTTCTAGTTAAAATATGTAGAAAGAGATATCATTATAATGATAATAAAATTGTTGTAATTGGATTAGTTATAAAAAATCCAAATGATGATAATATAGAAGAAAGTGACGAATTAGTTGATACTATTGATCCTATTACACATATTGAAGCAGATGTTAGTGATAATGATGATGGTTCTTATGAACAAAACGGTGATTTTATAGATAGCAATGATGAAAGTGATAGTGTAATTGATGTAGCAGATTTTAAACCAGAAAAAGATATTGATGATCTTGATATAGAAATTGATGATGATGAAGATACCGATGATGATCACGATGGTGATGAATTATATGATGATTAAAAAATGAAACTATATAGAAAAATAATAATAATTTATTACAACAATATGGATATTAAAACTAAAATACAAACTATTAAAAATGAAATAGTAAAATGTTCTATGTTTGAATATCAAGAAATATATAAAATTATTAAAAGTAATAATTCTAGTTTTTCAAAGAATATTAATGGTATTTTTATTGATTTACGACGTTTAGATAGTAGTACTATAGATCAAATATATACCTATATAATGTATTGTAATAAATTAACTAAAAATATTAATGCATATGAAGATATAAAAAACAACATTATTAAAACTAATTTTCAATCCTCAGAAGATGGAGATGATATTAAAATCGAAAATATTATAGAATCTGAAATTGAAGAAGAAGCAGAAGCTTCTTTACCTGTTATTAAAAATAAGGTTAGTTCTACAATGAAGTTTTATATTCTAAAGAAAAAATTAACTAAAACTAGTTCTATTTTTAATAATCAAACTGAAAATAATTTAGATTATGATACACCATATAAGACTTAAACTATATATATAAGTTAAAAATGGAATTACTTAAAAATAAAATTGATAAAACAGCACAATGTGCAATTATTTTTTCACATACTAAATGGATAATTTCATTTGATGATATTCAATGTGATACACCTAATAGTGGTTATGATAATATACCATATTTTGATAAAGAGCTTTTTGATGATACTATAGATCCTATTAAAGATACTATAGATCCTATTAAAG
>Ga0255766_10001703_pt1 | contig 19985 bp, 1 predicted proteins | sample 071ome_23_FD_179966 | JGI IMG/M metagenome (GOLD analysis project Ga0255766, IMG submission 179966) | Coastal salt marsh microbial communities from the Groves Creek Marsh, Skidaway Island, Georgia - 071403BT metaG (version 2) | ecosystem: Environmental > Aquatic > Marine > Intertidal zone > Salt... | reverse complement strand
AGCCACTGGAGCAACCGGAGCAACCGGAGCCGTTGGAGCACAAGGCGCCACTGGAGCAACCGGAGCAACCGGAGCAACCGGCGCACAAGGAGCCACTGGTGTAATACCATCCGACGCTCCTTATACACATAATGCCGATTTTACTATAGGAAGTAGTTCTGTTAATAAAAATCTTTATGTTCTTGGTAAAATAGGTGTTAATACAGCGTCAGATCCAAATAAAGAAGTTAATATCTTTACCAATGAGACTTGGGGAGGTATGGCGATTAGAGATAAAGATACAAGTAAAAATCTGGTTGTATTTGGACGAACTGATATTTCAAATAATGGTTATATAAATATTTGGGGAAACGGTTCGGGATACAAGGTATGGTTAGATGGAGCTGGGAAGTCTTACATAAATAATGGTAATAACTTCGGTATTGGAACAAATAACCCTTCAAGAAGATTACACGTTAATGGAACTGCTTTAATTACCGGAGATGCTTCTTTGAATGGCGATGTCACTATTAACGGAAACTTGGAAGTGAAACAACAACAAAATACTTCTGTTATCAATACCACTGTGAATGATTATCAATTAATTGTTACCCAAGATCTTTCTTTGAATGGCGATCTTCGCGTTAGTGGAGATGCTTCTTTTAATTCGAATGTTGATATAGGGGGCACTTCTAAATTTGATAATCGTGTAGATATTAATAGCACATTAATGATTAATAGTAATAGTTCATTTATCAAAAATAAATTGAATATTGGGAATACACAAGCACAATACTTTTTTATCCAATTGGAAGGCACAAATAAAGAAATGAATTATGCTGAAATTGAAATTTATGATGAACATGGCACGAATATTGCTAGAAGTGTAAACAACACTGGTGTAACATACGTTCAATCAAGTGTGTACCCATATAGTAGTGAATACCAGGCAAGTAAAGCATTTGATGGTACTAAAGACAGTGCAACTAATTACCATCATACTGGTAAGGCGTCCAACAAACGTGAATGGTTAGGTGTTAATTTGGGTAGTGATAAAATTATAAAAGAAATTCGTGTTTATGGACGTAAAAACAGTCTGTATATAGATGGGGGAAACAATTATAGCCGAACAGCACCCTTTCGTATCTTTCTTTATACATCATCTGAATATGATGCTGGCAATGGCTCTTTTTCAGCCGGATATAATGATGGTGATGGTCCTCTTGATTATAATGATTATTATTTCCATTCCGATGATGCTACAACACAAGTTTTAAACAGCGACCAACAGTATTTTTCTATTAACACCACTGGTAATTTATACGTTAATGGTGATGCTTCTTTTAATGGACGTGTTGATGTATGTGGTAATTTCTACGCCCAATACCCAGCTGAGTCTATCCCTCTAAGTGCTATTGAAGGTAATGGTCCTCAAGGTGCCACTGGAGCCACTGGAGCAACTGGAGCCACTGGTGCCACTGGAGCAACCGGAGCAACTGGAGCCACTGGAGCAACCGGAGCAACTGGAGCCACTGGAGCAACCGGAGCAACCGGACCACAAGGAACACAAGGTATTCCAGGCGTCAATGGCTCTGGTGGTGGATTATTTTGTATTGAAGGCGCAAGAGGAGGTAATGTAACCAATCATACTTATGCTATTGGTAATGGTGAACAATCCGGCTATGGTGTAAAAATACCTATAAACGCACAATTAAAATATATGACACTAACTAGTACCAATCAAGGAACCAGTGATGATGGCACAGTTGTTATTGTAGTAAATAACCAAGCAAAAACCGATTATACTGTTCGTTTAAATGGTGTTAAGAGCGCAACGAGTACCTTTTCAACTCCACTTACTATAAATGCGGGTGATTATATATCTTTTAAAGGATACGCAGGAGAAGTTAAAGCAGTTTCTGTTGTTTCTGGTTGGTTCATGCATGATGGCGTTCAAGGCGCCACTGGAGCAACTGGAGCCACTGGAGCCACTGGAGCAACCGGAGCAACTGGAGCAACCGGAGCAACCGGAGCACAAGGTCCACAAGGATTATTAACAGCGGGTGTTAATTATACACACAATGCCAATTTTACTATAGGAAGTACTGGTGCAGGACATAATTTAACAATTGAAGATGGTGGTAAATTAATAGTTAAGGGTGATGCTTCAATGAATACTGATCTTAATATAGGTGGTAACGTAACAATTATAGGCAACTTAGAAGTTCAACAACAACAAAATACATCTGTTATCAATACCACTGTGAATGATTATCAATTAATTGTTACCCAAGATCTTTCTTTGAATGGTAATCTTAGTGCGTCTGGTAATGCTATAATCCTAGGAAATATTACCGCTACAGAATTTACAGCTACATCAGATTATCGTATTAAAAAGGACGTTACACCTATATCCGAAACTGATTATAACGTAGATACTATTAACCCTATATTTTATAATAATATCAAAACAAATAAATCAGATTTTGGTGTAATAGCCCACGAATTACAAGAACATTTCCCATTCTTAGTAAATGGTGAAAAAGACGGGGAAAATTACCAATCAGTGAATTATACCGGTTTAATTGGTATCTTAATTAATGAAATAAAACAATTAAAGAAAGAAAAGAATAAGTTACAAGAACAAATTAATATTATTATGTCAATACTCAATAATAACAATCTATCATAAACTCTTACTTATTAAGGTTTTGAAATTATAATATTATTATCATAATTTCAAATAAAATTTCTAATCAAATCAAAATCAAATCAATCGTATATACAAACTTACCACTGTTCTAAGAAACCTCCGACATTAACATTGGAATTGAAAGACGCATCTCCAGATACAAATAGTTCGGAGTTCAAAGATACATCTCCAGATACCTTGAGTTCGCCATTGAGAGAAATATCTTCAGTAACAATTAATTGGTAATCATTAATGGTTGTATTAATTGTCATTGTATCTCTGGTTTGATAAACTGATAAATTACCATTAATTACCAAGTCACCACCAATATTAAGATCGGTATTCATTGATACGTCATGACCGAATGTTGTTTTTCCACTAATATTTAATGTAGACTTCAATGTTGTTGCATCATTAACAACCAGCGTAGAACCCATAGTAGCAGCCTTGGATACATTCAATGTGCTCTTCAATGTGGAAGCACCACTTACTGCCAAGGTAGAACTCAAAGTAGAAGCACCAGTTACTGCCAAAGTTGAACTCATAGTTGCCGCCTTAGATACATTCAATGTATTCTTCAATGTAGAAGCTCCTGTTACATCCAATGTTGAACTTAATGTAGCCGCCTTAGATACGTTCAATGTGGATTTCATTGTGGAAGCTGCGGTAACAGCTAAGGTAGAACTCATAGTAGCCGCCTTTGATACATTCAATGTGTTCTTCAGTGTAGAAGCACCGGTTACAGCCAAAGTGGAACTCAATGTAGAAGCACCGGTTACGGCTAATGTAGAACTCATAGTTGCTGCCTTGGATACATTCAATGTGTTCTTCAGTGTGGAAGCACCAGTGACTGCCAAGGTAGAACTCATAGTAGCCGCCTTGGATACATTCAATGTGTTCTTCAATGTGGAAGCACCGGTTACATCCAAGGTTGAACTTAAAGTGGAAGCACCCGCAACAGTCAAGGTTGAACCCATAGTAGCCGCCTTGGATACATTCAATGTATTCTTCAAGGTGGAAGCACCTGTTACATCCAATGTGGAACTTAAAGTGGAAGCACCAGTTACCGCCAAGGTAGAACTCATAGTTGCTGCCTTAGATACGTTCAATGTGGACTTCATTGTAGAAGCAGCAGTGACCGCCAATGTGGAATCCATAGTTGCTGCCTTAGATACGTTCAATGTGTTCTTCAATGTGGAAGCGCCTGTTACATCCAAGGTTGAACTCAATGTGGAAGCACCGGTTACAGCTAATGTAGAACTCATAGTTGCTGCCTTGGATACATTCAAGGTGTTCTTCAATGTGGAAGCGCCTGTTACATCCAAGGTTGAACTCAATGTGGAAGCACCAGTTACCGCCAAGGTAGAACTCATAGTTGCTGCCTTAGATACATTCAATGTATTCTTCAATGTGGAAGCACCGGTTACATCCAAAGTTGAGCTTAAAGTGGAAGCACCAGTTACCGCCAAGGTAGAACTCATAGTTGCTGCCTTGGATACATTCAATGTAGACTTCATTGTAGAAGCAGCAGTTACTGCCAAAGTTGAACCCATAGTTGCTGCCTTAGATACATTCAATGTATTCTTCAATGTGGAAGCACCGGTTACATCCAAAGTTGAACTTAAAGTGGAAGCACCCGCAACCGCTAAGGTGGAACTCATAGTTGCTGCCTTAGATACATTCAAGGTATTCTTCAATGTGGAAGCACCGGTTACATCCAAAGTTGAACTTAAAGTGGAAGCACCAGTTACTGCCAAAGTTGAACTCATAGTTGCTGCCTTAGATACATTCAATGTGTTCTTCATTGTGGAAGCGCCTGTTACATCCAAGGTTGAACTTAAAGTGGAAGCTCCAGTTACTGCCAAGGTTGAACTCATAGTAGCAGCCTTAGATACATTCAATGTGTTCTTCATTGTGGAAGCACCGGTTACATCCAAAGTTGAACTCAATGTGGAAGCACCCGCAACAGCCAAGGTTGAACTCATAGTAGCAGCCTTGGATACATTCAATGTGTTCTTCATTGTGGAAGCGCCAGTGACTGCCAAAGTAGAACTTAAAGTAGAAGCACCCACAACAGCCAAGGTTGAACTCATAGTAGCAGCCTTAGATACATTCAATGTATTCTTCATAGTGGAAGCACCAGTTACATCCAAAGTTGAACTCAAAGTAGAAGCACCAGCAACAGCCAAGGTGGAACCCATAGTAGCGGCTTTGGATACGTTCAATGTAGACTTCATTGTAGAAGCAGCGGTTACGTCCAAGGTTGAACTCATAGTTGCCGCCTTAGATACATTCAATGTATTCTTCATTGTGGAGGCACCGGTTACTGCCAAAGTAGAACTTAAAGTAGAAGCACCTGCAACAGCCAAGGTTGACCCCATTGTGGCAGCCTTAGATACATTCAATGTATTCTTCATTGTGGAAGCACCAGTTACTGCCAAGGTGGAACTCAATGTGGAAGCACCAGCAACAGCCAAGGTGGAACCCATTGTCGCAGCCTTAGATACATTCAATGTATTCTTCATTGTGGAAGCACCGGTTACATCCAAAGTAGAACTCAATGTGGAAGCACCAGCAACAGCCAAAGTAGAACCCATAGTAGCTGCCTTGGATACATTCAAAGTATTCTTCATTGTGGAAGCACCAGTTACGTCCAAAGTAGAACTTAATGTGGAAGCACCCGCAACAGACAAGGTTGAACCCATAGTAGCAGCCTTAGATACATTCAATGTATTCTTCAATGTGGAAGCACCAGTTACTGCCAAGGTAGAACTTAAAGTAGAAGCACCAGCGACAGTCAAGGTTGAACTCATAGTAGCAGCCTTGGATACGTTCAATGTATTCTTCAATGTAGAAGCACCGGTTACAGCCAAGGTTGAACCCATAGTAGCAGCCTTAGATACATTCAATGTATTCTTCATTGTGGAAGCACCAGTTACTGCCAAAGTAGAGCTTAAAGTGGAAGCACCAGCAACAGCCAATGTGGAACCCATAGTAGCAGCCTTGGATACGTTCAAAGTATTCTTTAATGTAGAAGCACCAGTTACATCCAATGTAGAACTTAAAGTAGCAGCCTTAGATACGTTCAATGTAGATTTCATAGTGGAAGCGTCAGTTACTGCCAAAGTAGAATCTAATACGGTATCTCCTTTAACTAAAAGATCATAATTCAAAGATACATCACCTGCTTCTTCTACAATTACAGCATTTGTAAGGTTAAGTCCATCTACACGTGTTTGAATCGCAAGACCTTTATTATAACTTATAAATTTAACACCACTTACATCACCTACTGTTAAATCAGTAGCAGTAGTAGAACCAGTGCTAGATGTAACAGCGGATGTAAAACGATTAGCATATAATGTTCCCATTACTTTGAATGGATTGTCATTAAGGTCACCTGTATCGATTGTCATTACATTCTCGCTATTATCAATTGTAATAAAGTCACCCAAGTAAATATCTCCATTTACAGTTAAATCTTCACCAATTGTTACTGAGTCACCTACAGCTACCGATGAATCGAAGTTTGCTGCTCCGCTTACATCTAATGTTGATTTTACTGTAACTGCATCAGTCACGTCTAATGTAGAACCAAATGTAACAGCTTTGGAGACATTCAATGTTGATTTCATTGTAGTAGCGTTAGTAACCTCTAATGTAGAATCTAATGTAGCTGCCTTCTTAAGATATAATTCACCATTTAATGATGCATCACCAGATACCTTCAGTTCTCCATTAAGAGAAATATCTTCAGTAATCATTAATTGATAGTCATTAACAGTTGTATTGATGATAAGTGTGTTGTCTTGTTGAGTTACTGATAAATTACCGGTGATAGAAACATCACCTGCCAAGTTCAAACTACCGTTTAATGATAAATCGCCTACTATTGCTGTTTTACCATTTACATTTAATGTAGAGTCCAAAGTTACTGCCTTGGATACGTTCAATGTTGATTTCATAGTAGAAGCTGCTGTAACCGCCAAGGTGGAACTCATTGTGGAAGCGCCGGCTACATTCAATGTTGAACCCATAGTGGCTGCCTTGGATACATTCAATGTATTCTTCATTGTGGAAGCACCAGCGACATCTAATGTAGAACTCAAAGTAGAAGCACCCGCAACAGCCAAGGTAGAACCCATAGTGGCTGCCTTGGATACATTCAATGTGTTCTTCATTGTGGAAGCACCGGTGACATCTAATGTAGAACTCAAAGTAGAAGCACCCGCAACAGCCAAAGTTGAACTCATAGTTGCCGATTTAGATACATTCAATGTTGACTTCATTGTGGAAGAACCAGTTACTGCTAAGGTAGAACTCAAAGTGGAAGCACCTGCAACCGCCAAAGTTGAACTCATAGTTGCCGCTTTAGATACATTTAATGTATTCTTCAATGTGGAAGCACCGGTTACAGCCAAGGTTGAACCCATAGTTGCTGCCTTGGATACGTTCAATGTGTTCTTCATTGTGGAAGCACCGGTTACATCCAAGGTTGAACTCAATGTGGAAGCACCAGCAACAGTCAAGGTGGAACCCATAGTTGCCGCCTTGGATACATTCAATGTTGACTTCATTGTAGAAGCTGCGGTTACTGCTAACGTGGAATCCATAGTCGCTGCCTTGGATACGTTCAATGTGTTCTTTAGTGTGGAAGCACCAGTTACATCTAAGGTGGAACTCAATGTGGAAGCACCCGCAACAGTCAAGGTTGAATCCATAGTTGCTGCCTTGGATACGTTCAATGTGTTCTTCATGGTGGAAGCACCGGTTACTGCCAAAGTTGAACTCAATGTGGAAGCACCAGCAACAGCCAAGGTGGAACCCATAGTGGCTGCCTTGGATACATTCAATGTATTCTTCATTGTGGAAGCACCAGTGACATCCAAAGTAGAACTTAATGTGGAAGCACCCGCAACAGACAAGGTTGAATCCATAGTAGCTGCCTTAGATACATTCAAAGTGTTCTTCATTGTGGAAGCACCAGTGACATCCAAGGTGGAACTCAATGTGGAAGCACCCGCAACAGCCAAGGTGGAACCCATAGTTGCTGCCTTAGATACATTCAATGTAGACTTCATTGTGGAGGCAGCAGTTACCGCAAGTGTTGAACCCATAGTTGCTGCCTTGGATACATTCAATGTATTCTTCAAGGTGGAAGCACCTGTTACTGCCAAAGTAGAACTCAAAGTGGAAGCACCTGCAACAGCCAAGGTGGAACCCATAGTTGCCGCTTTAGATACATTCAATGTGTTCTTCATTGTGGACGCACCAGTTACTGCCAAGGTAGAACTCAATGTGGAAGCACCCGCAACAGCCAAGGTGGAATCCATAGTGGCTGCCTTGGATACATTCAATGTATTCTTCATTGTGGAAGCACCAGTGACATCCAAAGTAGAACTTAATGTGGAAGCACCAGCAACAGCCAAGGTGGAACCCATAGTTGCTGCCTTAGATACGTTCAATGTATTCTTCAAGGTAGAAGCGCCAGTTACATCCAAAGTGGAACTCAATGTAGAGGCACCTGCTACATCCAATGTGGAACCCATAGTGGCAGCCTTGGATACATTCAATGTGTTCTTCAATGTGGAAGCGCCAGTGACATCCAAAGTAGAACTTAATGTGGAAGCACCAGCAACCGCCAAAGTTGAACCCATAGTTGCTGCCTTAGATACATTCAATGTGTTCTTCATGGTGGAAGCACCAGTTACGTCCAAGGTGGAACTCAATGTGGAAGCACCCGCAACAGCCAATGTGGAACCCATAGTTGCTGCCTTGGATACATTCAATGTAGACTTCATTGTGGAGGCAGCAGTTACCGCAAGCGTTGAACCCATAGTTGCTGCCTTAGATACATTCAATGTATTCTTCATTGTAGAAGCACCTGTTACATCCAAAGTTGAACTCAATGTGGAAGCACCGGTTACGGCTAATGTAGAACTCATAGTTGCCGCCTTGGATACATTCAATGTATTCTTCATTGTAGAAGCACCAGTTACATCCAAAGTTGAACTCAATGTAGAAGCACCTGCAACAGCCAAAGTGGAACCCATGGTGGCAGCCTTAGATACATTCAATGTGTTCTTCATGGTGGAAGCACCAGTTACGTCCAAGGTGGAACTCAATATGGAAGCACCTGCTACAGCCAAGGTGGAACCCATAGTTGCAGCCTTGGATACATTCAATGTATTCTTCATAGTGGAAGCACCGGTTACGTCCAAAGTTGAACTCAACGTAGAAGCACCTGCAACAGCCAAAGTGGAACCCATGGTGGCAGCCTTAGATACGTTCAATGTATTTTTCAAAGTAGAAGCACCAGTTACATCCAATGATGAACCCATTGTAGCAGCACCGGTTACCCCTAATGTTCCTCCTAAGGTAGAATTAGAACCTACTTGTAAGTTTGCATTCAAAGACAAATCGCCGCTCTTTATATGCATATTTCCCTGGAATCTTGAAGTTCCACTAACATCCAATTGTGCCTGAGGGTCGTTGTTAAGAGGACTAAACCCGACTGCTACTTTATCATCATAGGATAATACTGTTGAACCTAGCTTGTTATTAAAACTTATATCTAACTGACCGGTTGCATCGTTAAACTTTAAAGCAGTGAAATCGCCTTGTGAACCAACAACCTGGTCTTCAACCGCAAAGAAAATGGTATTATTTTCCAAATACAAATTTCTAAATGGTTTATCTTGTGTACCCAAATCCCAGGTATAAGAATCTTTTGGCACCAAATGACCGTTTAATTCTAATTTTCTATCACTAGCAGTTGTATATGAACTATCATCTTTACCAATTAGACGAATAATAGTATCATCATTACCACTCGCATCAGAAGCAACATACTTTAATGTGTTTTCGTGTTTATCCAACTGGAACTGAACGTTGTCACTTACATCTTTTAAGAACGCTATCTTTTGCCTATCAACACTTACCATAGTTTCATTCGCATCACTCTCATAACGCTTACCCATTACCTTCAACGATGACGCATCTAAAGCTACTTTAGATACACCATCCTCATCTGCGGTATAGAAATTTAAAGAGTTATCTGCACGAATATTAACAGCACCGCCACTAATATCTAAAAAGCCTTTTACATAACTCTGTCTCAATTTATTCGCATTGTTTGATTGATCGAACCACGTACTCATTTGCTCGATTATATATTATTCATCATATAAATTCTTATGCTAACTTTTTCTTTTCTGCAATTATTATAACAAAATACTAAATATTATTATTTATTTAGTATTTTGTTATATGCCGCAAATGTTTCTATCTGGATAAATATATAAGAAGTAATATAATGTCATCTTTTGATGATTGGCTTATTGACCCAAAATCAAATAGATTTATCCAGACCTACCTACGTGGGTATTTAGATATAAGCGGCGGTCATATAATACTTCGTAATAACGACATTTATGTAAATGATGGTGACATTTCATTAAATGGACGTCTATTAGTTTCTGGCGATGCATCACTTAATTCGAAATTATTTGTTGCCGACGATGTTTGTATGAACGAACTATTATTAGTTGGAAATGATGTCAGTTTAAACTCGAAATTATTTGTTGCTAATGATGTTTGTATGAATAAAATACTCATTGTCGGTGGCGATACCAGTTTAAACTCGAAATTATTTGTTGCCGACGATGTTTGTATGAATGAACTGTTAATGGTCGGTGGAGATGCCAGTTTAAACTCGAAATTATTTGTTGCTAATGACGTTTGTATGAATGAACTATTAATGGTCGGTGGAGACACCAGTTTGAATTCTAAATTATTTGTTAATAAAGACGCCTCCTTTAATTCTAATGTTGATATTTCCGGAAATCTAGTTATACATGGAACATTAGGCGTTTATCAACAACAGGAAGTTAAGGTTATTAATACTACTGTTAACAATTACCAGTTGATTGTTACTGAAGATATTTCTTTAAATGGCAATTTATTTGTGAGTGATGATGTTAGTATTAATTCCAATTTGTTTGTTGCTGATGATGTTTGTATGAATAAAATATTGTTCGTCGGTGGCGATGTTAGTTTTAATTCCGATTTATTTGTTAATGGAGATTTATCATTAAACGGCAATTTAGATGTTGATGGTAATTCTAAATTGAAAAATTTATACGTTCGTGAATGGGCGGTTTTACGCTCTACACTAGATGTTAGTAAAAGTGTTGTTTTTGGTTCTACTTTTGATGTTAGTGGAGCTACTAACATACGTTCGACTTTAGATGTTAGTGGAGCTACTACACTTGCCTCCACTTTACACGTAAGTAAAGCTGTTCGTATGGATGATACTCTTACTATTGAAAAGGATGTATCTATGAATAGCAATCTATATGTTACCCAAAATACATATATTGATGAAAAATTACACGTTAAAAGCGATGTTTCTATGGATACTATATTCACTCTTGGTGGAGATGCTAGTTTGAATTCGAAATTGTTTGTTGCTAGTGACGTTTGTATGAATGAACTATTAATGGTAGGCGGAGACACTAGTTTGAATTCGAAATTGTTTGTTACTGACGATGTTTGTATGAATCAGGTATTAATGGTCGGTGGCGATGTTAGTTTGAATTCCAAAATGTTTGTTGCTAGCGACGTTTGTATGAATGAACTATTATTAGTTGGAAATGATGTCAGTTTGAATTCGAAATTGTTTGTTGCTAATGACGTTTGTATGAATCAAGTATTAATGGTCGGCAATGATGTTAGTTTTAATTCTGATTTATTTGTTGATGGTGATTTATCATTAAATGGTGATCTAAGTGTAGGTGGCGATATTAAATTAACTAATTTATTAGTTCGTGGTTGGGCGGATTTACGTTCTACATTAGATGTTAGTAAAAATGTTACTTTAGGTTCTACTCTTGATGTTAGTAGTAATGTTACTATTAATAATGGTGATATTACTCTTAATAATGGCGGGGTTACTATGAATGATATTTCATTTGGTGTTAGTAATTTACCTACAAGTGTTACTGGAGACTTTGAAAGTAATCAAAAAATTTTTTATTCTGAATTCGAAAATTCGGAACGTGTTTTTAACGGTATTTATGACATTTCTGCTAGTAGTTTTACTAGTAATCGTGAACCTTGGAAAGCATTTAATTTAAATAATGATAGTTTTTGGCGAACAAAAGATGGTACTAATATTAGTCCTGAGGCAAATACAAAATACATAAACGAAGAAGGTGTAGAAACTGATGTAAGTGGAGAATATATACAAATTGAAATGCCGTTTTATGTAAAAATTGATACACTTCATTTTGATGCAGCTGGACTTAAAGATTTTATATTAATTGGTATTAAAAATGATGAGTTTCAACATATTTATACTTATAGTGGTACAAATGGAACTTCTTCAGGTGTGTTAAATGAACTAGATATAAATTCTTCATTTTATAGTAATAAATATAGATTAGTTATTCCAAAAAATGGTGTTGTAACCAACAACTATGTTCGAATTTCACAGCTTGCTTTTTCCGGCGATGTTATTGGCAGTAAAATTAGTCTTGATAATGGTAATATCGGCATCGGTAATGTCAATCCTCGTTCCGCATTAGAAATAACTGGCGATATGACTATTTCAAACGCTATTAATAGTGAAAATAATACTGGCGGTAACGTAGAACACGGTCGTATTATGTGGGGTGGAATTGGTCGTGATATTAGCAACAACAACCACTCTAGCTATATTCGTTCTTATTTCGAAGATGGGACTTATGACACATCCGGCAATCTTGCCTTTGGAACTAGTGATGGTGTAGGTTTTGCTAATGATAAATTTATTATCCATTCTAATGGAACAAATCAATTCATTACTGACGTCTCCATGGATACAACCCTTACTGTTGAAGGCAATGTTAGTTTGAATTCGAATCTTGATGTTACGAGTGCTTCGACGTTGAGTTCCACTCTTGATGTTGGCAAAGTTGCTAGAATGAAATCCACATTGAATGTTTCCAAAGCGGCTACTATGGAATCTACTTTGGAGGTTTCGAATGATGCCACTATGAAATCCACCTTGAATGTATCCAAGGCGGCTACATTGTCATCTACATTGAATGTTAGCGGTGCTTCTACTTTGAGTTCTACCTTGGAGGTTTCGAATGCTGCCACTATGAAATCCACATTGAATGTATCCAAGGCTGCTACTATGGCATCTACATTGGATGTTGCGGGTGCTTCTATTTTGAGTTCCACCTTGGAGGTTTCGAATGCTGCCACTATGAAATCAACTTTGAATGTTTCCAAAGCGGCTACTATGGCATCTACATTGAATGTTACTGGTGCTTCTACTTTGAATTCCACTTTGGCAGTAACTAATGCTGCCATTATGAAATCTACGTTGAATGTTTCCAAAGCAGCTTCAATGGAATCCACATTATCTGTTACTGGTGCTTCTACTTTGAATTCCACTTTGGCTGTTACTGGTAAAACCACATTACATAATGATGTTTCTATGAATACAAATCTAAACGTAGGTGGAACGACTACCATTGGTAATAATGATGATAGTATTGGATTGAATGTTTTAAATAAAGTTGTAATCGGTAAAGATCTTGTAACCAATGAAGAAAATCCTCAATTAGATAATAATGATATACCCCTAGATGTATTTGGAACAATAAAAGCTCGTGGATTAATATTAGAATCTGGCGAGACGAATGTCGAAACCACTACTAATATTGGAATAATTGAGATAGGGAGTAGTTCTGATAAAAAACCAAAAATTACTACTGTTGATGGCACTAAAACTAGCATAGTTATTAAAACAGGCGATAATGTTGATAGATTTATTATAAATGAAGATGGTGATGCTACATTTAATCATAATGTTTCTATGAAATCTGTATTAGACGTTGATGGAGATGTTAGTCTTAATTCCAAATTATTTGTTTCTGATGATGTTAGTTTCAATTCCAAATTATCAGTTGGCAATGACGTTAGTTTCAACTCGAATTTAACTGTCAGTGGTGATCTCACCGTTTATGGTAATCTTGACGTAAATAAAATACAAAACACTACAACTATTAATACTACTGTTAATGATTATTCCATTATTGTTAGTGAAGATATATCCCTGAATAACGATTTAGATGTTAGCGGTAATGCTATTGTTAACGGTAATGCTAATTTTGCCAATAAATTAGATATTCAGAAAGATGGCGATGTCACTGTATTAAATAAAAACCTTGTTATTGGTGGTTATATTTATTTATCTACTATGGTTGCTAACTCCATTTTTGATAATATTCAACCTAAACTTGAAATAACCACAAATTTTTTAACAACTAGTGATAAATATACAATACGAAGTAGTTCATATAATTATGTCATTACAAGTAGTTCTGTAGCATCCGCTTTTGGTAACAATAATAACACATGGAAATCTGGTATAGTAGGTCAATCATATAGTGATAATGGCGTTTCAATCGGTGATGAACCTGCTTATAATACTGATAACGGAACTCAATTAACATATAGAGACAATGGTCCAGTCACTACTCAATATTATAACCCTGTAAATAGTACTACTCCTAATCTTATGGGTGAATATATTGAAATTGAATTTCCCAACTATACTCGTATTGATAGTTATCAATTACATACAGATACATATCAAGTTCCTAGTTATGGAGTATTATTAGGTTATGATGAAACTAATAGTCGTTGGCAATTATTACATACGTATAATAAAACCAACATAGTACCACCTACTTCTTTTTCTTTTGATATAACTCAAAGTAATGTAATTACTACCAAAAAAGTAAGATTTGTTATAAATAAAATTCAAACAAATACTAATAAGACAGATATTCCAGATAATTATCCAGGTGGAAATGTTTTTATTCGCTATATTAACTTTGCAGGAACATTTTTAGATAGTGGTATTTCAGTTGGTGCTGGTTATTCTGAAAACACCGCGAATACATCTATGGGATTTGGAACATTAGCTGGAAATAAAACTGGTAAAAACAATATTGCTTTGGGTAATTATACATTATCACAAACAACTACTAGTGATAATATTGCTATTGGATATAATTCAATGGTTAATAATTTCCTAGGTGAAAAAAATATATCAATTGGTACTGATACTATGATTAGTAATAAAAAAGGTAATCACAATACAACATTAGGTCATGAAACTGGTTATTCCAATCAAGATGGCAATAATAACACATTTATTGGTTATCATTCTGGTTATTCTAATCAAAATGGCAATAATAACACATTTATTGGATATAATACCAATTCTAATGGCGATTATTCTAACTCAACGGCAATTGGTTCTAACGCTACTGTTAGTGCTGATAACCAAATTGTTATTGGAACATCCGATGATACTATTAAGATACCCGGAACTATTGAAATTGATAATGCGTTTAACAATGATGTTTCCATGAACACGAATTTATATGTTAATGGAGATGTTAGTTTCAATTCGAAATTATTTGTTGATGGCGCTTCTACATTAGACGGAACATTGAATGTAGCCGAAGCAACTACATTGAAGAAGAATTTGAGAGTTGTCGGAACTAGTTTATTTGGTGACACAATTACTGTAACAAATGAGACAAACACTAATAGTATTGTTGTAAGTAATAATTCCACATTAAATGGTATATTATCAGTTACCGGTGCTTCTACATTAAAGAACACATTGAATGTAGCCAAATCTACAACATTGAGTTCCACATTGAATGTTAATAACGCTACTACATTGAAATCTACTTTGGATGTTACTGGTGCGTCTACATTCAATTCCACATTGTCTGTAAATGGTGCTTCTACAATGAAAACCAGTTTGAATGTTGGTGGTAATACACAATTGAATACATTAAATACTTCTGGTGCTACACAATTAGATAGTCTAACCACGACTGGTACTATTAAGATTACTAATGGTACTATAAATACGGCTAGTTCAGGAAGTGATAAATTATTTATAGACTCTGGAAATAATATTACAGTTATTCGTAATAATGGAATAGAATTTCATAATGAGGATAATATGAATGCATTTATTAGAATACAGGATAATAAAATGTCTATTAATGGTAATCAAAATGATGTAGTATTATCAGTTACTGGTACAATTGAAAGTAGTTATATTCGTCTTACAACAGGAGGAACTGTTGAAACACAAGGAAGTGCTACACAACAATCACAATCCATATTAGTTGGTACTTCACAGAATGACGAATTAGCAACACGAACTGGTATGTTAATTGAAAACTTATCAAATACGGATGATACTCCGGAAGGTATTAAATTTACCAATGTATCAGACAATACACCGACTGGTGGTATCGTATCGATTGATGCTAATGGAAATATGGATATAGAGAATAATTTAACCGTTGATGGTTCTTTAAATGTAACAGATGTTAATTCTGCCGCTTATATTCGCAATTTAACTGTAAATAATGCGGCTACACTAAAAAATACATTGAATGTTTCAAAAATTACTACTTTACATTCTACTTTAACTGTTGATAAGGCTACTACGCTAAAAAATATATTGAATGTAGCAAATGCTACCACGCTAAAAAATACATTAAATGTTTCAAAAGCTACTTCTTTACATTCTACATTATCGGTTGATAAGGCTACTACAATAAAATCTAGATTGGATGTTTCTGACAATGTTTCATTCAATTCTAAATTAACTGTTTCTGACACTAGTGAATTCAAAAATGATATTGATATTTCTGGTAATGTTTCTATTGAATATGGCGATTTTACCATAAATGATGTTTCATTCAATGTTACTGATTTACCTACAAGTGTTATTCCTGGAGGTTTTGGAACTAATAATCAAAAAATTGTTTATTCTCAATATTCTGGTATGGAACGTGTATTCAATGGCATTTACGATGTTTCTGCTAGTAGTACTGACGGTAATAACAATGTTTGGAATGTATTTGATGACAATAATGATAGTTATTGGAAAAGTAATGATGTATATACTACGTCTGGTACTCTTAGTAACGGCGATACTCCTCCAAGTGATATAAGTTTTGTGTATTATAATGATGAGAATGAAGTTAATTATGTAGGTGAGTATATTGATGTTACATTTCCTTTCCAAATACGATTAAATTCTGTTGATATTCGGTGTGATGAAATTAATACTGGTTCTGCTAACAAAATTCATAAATTAATTATAGTTGGTATTATTGATAATAGCTGGAATGAAATTAGAGTATATGAGAGTAGTAGCGATACTGATGATATTAATCCTCCTATACAACACGATGAAACAGATAATGATACGAATATAGAAATCCATGAATCTAATAAATTTTATACGAATAAGATTCGTGTAGCGATAAATGAGGTTTTTTCAGCTAATTATGCTAACATTTCAAAACTCAGATTTAATGGCGACGTATTAGGTAGCAAAATACATATTGATAATGCCAATCTCGGTATTGGAAATGTTAATCCTCGTTCTGCTTTAGAAATTACCGGAAATATGCTTTTATCCAATGCCATTAATGGTGTAAATACTAGTGGCGATAACGTAGAACACGGGCGTATTATGTGGGGCGGAATCAATCGGGATATTAGCAATAACAATCATTCTAGTTATATTCGTTCTTATTTTGAAAATGGGGCTTACGATACATCCGGCAATCTTGCCTTTGGAACTAGTGATGGTGTAAATGTTGCTAGTGATAAATTTGTTATTAATGCCAAAGGTGTCAATAATTTTATTACTGATGTTTCTATGGATTCCAATCTTATGACAAATGGTGATGTATCCTTCAATAATAAGTTATATGTAAAAAATAATGTTTGGGTAGATGGAAGTTTGGGTATTGGAACATCAACGCCGGTTGTTGTAGTTGATATTAGTAATAATGGAGCTTTACGTATTCCAGTTGGTAAAAACACAGATAGACCAGTTGATAATAATACTAATAATGAAGCTTTTTATGGTTCTATTCGTTATAATACTGATAACTCACAATTTGAAGGTTATGGTCCTGGTGGTGCTTGGGGATCACTCGGAGGGGTTATTAACGTCGAACAGAATACCAAAATTTTGGCAGCGCACCCCAATGCTGATTCTAGTAATAATGAATTAATGTTTTTTACAGATGGTAATGAACGTATGCGAATTTATAAGAATGGCGATGTTTCTATGAATGAAAATTTGACAGTTCATGGAGATACTTCAATGAATGGTAGTGTTACCATTGGTGCTGATGCTTCTTTTAATGGTGAATTATATCTTAAAAAAGCAGCTATATTAGATTCCACCTTGAGTGTTTCCAAGGCGGCTACTATGGCATCTACATTGAATGTTACTGGTGCTTCTACTTTGAGTTCTACCTTGGAGGTTTCGAATGCTGCCACTATGAAATCCACATTGAATGTTTCCAAAGCCGCAACTATGGAATCCACTTTGTATGTAAATCAGGCTACTACTTTGAGTTCTACATTAGCAGTAACTAATGCTGCCACTATGAAATCCACTTTGTATGTTTCCAATGCTACTACTTTGAAGAATACATTGAACGTAGACGGAGCTTCCTCTTTGAATAGTACATTATATGTAAATCAGGCTACTACTTTGAAAAATACATTAAACGTACACGGAGCTTCCTCTTTGAATAGTACATTATATGTAAATCAGGCTACTACTTTGAAGAATACATTAAACGTAAACGGAGCTTCCTCTTTGAATAATACATTATATGTAAATCAGGCTGCAACTATGGCATCCACTTTGTATGTTTCCGACAAAACCACATTGGAGAATGATGTTTCTATGAATGGCGCGGTTACCATTGGTGGTGCTTCTACTATGAAATCCACTTTGTATGTTTCCAATGCTACTACTTTGAAATCAACCTTAAATATTGGCGGTAAAACCACTTTGGTAGGTGACTTATCTATGAATGGTAATATGAAATTAGATGGATATGTTGATATAAGTGGCGATTTGTCACTCAATGGTAACCTAACAGTAGTCAAATATGATAATCAAACTATTATCAATACCAATATTAATGACTATTCATTGATTGTTACTGAAGATCTTTCTTTGAACGGTGAGCTTCACATTAGTGGTGATGCCTCTATGAATAATAATTTAAAGGTTGGCAATTCTATTACAGCTTCTCCCGACGAAAATACAACGCATTTTTTTGGTAAAGCTGTTATTGGTTTCAATGGACACGGTAATTATGCTTCATTCGCACATTATGCTAATAATACAACAACTAATTATTCTTTAAAACAAGAAAATAATGGAAGAACTCTAATAAATTGTGCTACTGGCACTAGTATTAATTTTAGAATAAATAATGAAGACTATATGTCACTTAACCAAGACGGTAATGTCGGTATTGGAACGACGAGTCCTCAATCTACACTTGATGTTAGTGGTGATGTCATAATAGGATCAGTAAATAAAAATAGCCAAACGCAATTTCAAGCTAATTTAAATATATTAGAACATTCCAGCAGCAGTCAATCAAGTGCTGTTAAAATAGACATTGGGTCTAGCAATACTGATATAGCTGCCTATAATGACTGTTACAGATATCAACTACGTACGGAACAATATAAATTTCAACCTAACTTAAATGCATCATTCCATATTTCAGAAGTGAACGTTCCGAATGGTACCTATAATGGTTATGGAACAGTAGAGGATGTTTTGACTATTCACAGGGGTAAAATAGGTATTGGAACGGGAACGAAAGCTCCTTCGGTCAAACTTGAAATACACAATACAAGTGAACAAATAAGAGGTCGTTTCTATAATGCGGATATTGGTAATGCCGGTTTATTTGTTTTGAATGACCTCAATTATAATGCAAGCGATAACGGACAACCCACACCAAATGCTTTTTTCTGTTCGAATAATAACTATTCAACGGATGCTAGTAATACCTATGATGAAAGTGATGTTTCATACAATATTGCGGGTTCAATCGGTTTAGGGGCACCTCAGACGTACTCTGGTACTTATGCACAGTACGCACAAATACGTGGATTGCGGCTAGGTGAGTGGGATGGTGGATTATCATTTGCAACAATGGGACCTACGAATGGACAACTAAGTGAAAAAATGAGAATAACAGATTCGGGTAGCGTAGGTATTGGAACGACAACACCTAATAGTAGTTACAAATTAGACGTAAATGGCGATGTAAATGCTACGTCATACAATGCCGCTTCTGATTATCGTATCAAAGAAAATGTTGTTCCTATTTCCGATACATCTTATAATATTGATAACTTAAGACCAGTTACTTATACAAAT
>Ga0255766_10001689_pt1 | contig 20044 bp, 28 predicted proteins | sample 071ome_23_FD_179966 | JGI IMG/M metagenome (GOLD analysis project Ga0255766, IMG submission 179966) | Coastal salt marsh microbial communities from the Groves Creek Marsh, Skidaway Island, Georgia - 071403BT metaG (version 2) | ecosystem: Environmental > Aquatic > Marine > Intertidal zone >... | reverse complement strand
ATTATATTTTGCGTGTTACTAACCGCAGATTTGATTTCTTCTCCAAATTCTGTTATAATCTTTGAAGGCTTGGCTCCATCATATTGAAAAAAGTTTTCACCTGGTATTGCCTGACCCATTAATTTCTTAATTGCTTCACCTAAACCACTATTTCCTTGACTGTCTGCTATGTAGACGTATGAGAGAGCTGCGCCAGAAGATTTGTTCTGTTGTTTTTCTCCACCCCCGGCACCTCTAACAGCTCTCAAAGCTGATAGCACTTCGTCTACTGAATGGGCCGATTTATTTGCAGGGGGGTAGTAGCTTTTCCCTTTTTTATGAAGTTTTCCCGCAGAATCTGTATAATCAAATGGTGTAGGAACAGATGCCCATTCTTGTGCTAAATCTAGAGCAGCTCTCCCCACAGATACATCTTTTCCGTTGTATTTTTGGCCTTTTAGATAAGCCGCTAGTCTTCTCTTTTTACGACCCATGAGTAATGCAAGCCCTAGTTTATCTTGAGTTTTAGGGTCAAACAAGTCTTCTTTTGATACACCTGAATCGGGAAAGGCGTAATCTTTCATTGTTGAAGGTATTATCTGATATCTACCTACAGCAAATAATTTTAATTTACCGTCTGTATGCGTCTCACTTTGTAATTTCATTATTTCACCAACAGTCATATCTGTTAAGTTTTTGTTAATTCCAAATCTTTGATTTAGCATGGCTTTTGCGTTGTGTGTAGAATCAACAATTTTATTACCTTTTGTGCCTCGATTCATTGAATTGTAGCCTCCTTCTCCGCTAGCAATAAAATCTAAGAGACTTCCCATGGCTCCTGATGTAACAGAATTTTTGGCCGTTTTACCGTCACCAACACCCTCAGGCTTTTCACTTGACGATGGTTTAATATCAGTTCCGAAGTGTTTATTTAATTTATCAATATTTTTAGCGTATTTAGGATTATCAGATAAATTAGTAGTTTTTTGTGTTTTAATATTATAAGCATACCATTGATCATTATCAATATAATAAGTATATGATGCATCCCCGGGATAATTTCCGGGTTTTTCTTTAGTTGGTATTTCTTTCTTGCTTGATATTGGCGATCCCATTTTTGCGTAGCGTACTGCATTACCAGGTGACATGCCTTGATCAATTAAGGTTATAAAATCTTTTTTATCTTGATAATTTAAATTTTGTGTAAATTGTCTATATGAATTTAATTTTAACAACTCATCTCTTACATCCATAAACTTGTATGGATAGTTTGATTTTTGTTCTCCAATTTGTCTTATGAGTTGATTTGCAATAGAATTTAGTTTAAACAAACCTGGGTGTCCGGAATCAATCGTAACATAAAATAAATCACGTTGCAAATTTCTTATACTATCTATAATATCGTCTACTAGATCTTTTTCTTTTTTTAATTCATCTGTACCTTGCCTATTAAACATTTTTATTGCTAAATCATCTAATTTTTTATCTAAAATGTCATATTCTTTTTTAAGTTGAGGATCCTCAATAAGATTGTCAATTCCTTCTAAAGATTTAAATCCTTCAATAGGATCAGAAAGTTCAAATCTCAATTCAACAAAAGCTTCATTTCTTCCTTGACTATCGGCAGGGCTAACTTCACTAAGAATTTTATTTAGTGTTTTAGGATTAAGAGTCATGTAAATATCTCCTACATGTTTTATAATATTTTATAAATATACAACGTGAGGTAAAAATGAAAATATTTATAACGGGTGAAAAAGGATTTATTAGTAGAAATTTAATAGCTCACTCACCTAAAAAAATTGAAGTAATATCAGGTATACACACATTAAATGATGAAGCTGCTTTTGTTTCACAATATTCTACAGACAAAGGAGAACCTTGTGTGCACAAAAATAATGTCGAATCATGGCAAGCTTTTTTTGAAGTTAATGAAATCGATGTTGTTATACATAATGCAGCAGTTGTAGGAACAGATGTTGTTGCTTTAAACTCAAAGGAGTCAACGTTAACAAATGTGCAAGGTACTTATAATATCTGTCGTGCTGCAAAAAAAGCAGGAATTCCTGTTTGTTATATTGGGACAACTGTAATTTATGATACACAGCAGTTTCAAGAAGTGTATATTAAAGAAGAAAGCACAAGAGGACCTACAACGTTATATGGATGTCAAAAGTTATGTAGCGAAGATATAGTAAAGAGTCAAACTGATAAGTGGATGATTGTTCGACCTCTCTTTGCATATGGTGGTGAAGGTGATATGAATTCTCTTATTGCAAAGACAATTTATGGTGCGTTAAATGGCAAAGAACAAATTGATATGTTTTTGGATCCAAATAAAGTTAAAGACTATATGCATGTTAGTGATTTTTGTAGAGGTGTTTGGACGTGCATCCAAGATGGTTTGTGGTATGATGATTGGAACATAGCTTCAGAGAACCCATACACAACAAGTGAAATTGTTAGTATTATTGAAGATGTAATAGGCAGAGATCTTAGTAATGTTATTAAATGGCATCCACAAACTGACTACTTAGGTAACCATAGACTCTTATCAAGTAAACTAAAGAATATATCATCTTGGAAACCCCAGATAACTCTTAGATCTGGTATACAAATGTCATATGAAAGTATACTTAACGCAAAAGATTATAATCCACTTGCACATTTAGAAGAAGCTGAAGATCGCGATATTGACTTAACAGAATTCTTTCCGGAGGTTTAATGTCTAAAAAGAAAAATACAAATACTAAATCAAATTCAGGTGTTGATTTACTCGATAGAGAGAAGCATGATCTTAAGCCACCATCAAAATATAATGTTGTATTTTATAATGATGACTACACACCAATGGACTTTGTCTGGGCAGTCTTGATGAAGGTTTTTAGACTTGGTGCCCAGTCAGCTTATCAAGTAATGATAACAGTTCATGAGAGTGGTAAAGGTATTGCTGGAACTTATCCGAAAGGAATAGCAGATATGAAAGTAAAACAAGTAATGAACATGGCAAAAGCAGCAGGGCATCCTCTACTTTGCAAAGCGGAGAAAGCATAATGAAAAAAGAATTACAAGACAAACTATTTGAGAAATATCCAAAGTTATACAGACAGAAAGATTTAGACAAAACACAGTCTGCAATGTGTTGGGGTATATCTTGTGGTAGTGGCTGGTATAATATAATAGACAATCTAAGTGCAACAATACAAAATCGGGTTGACTACTTAAATGGTGAAGGGCAGCATACATATAGAGATTTACCTGAAGATCACCCTAAGGTAGTTTGCGAAGCTGTGCAAGTAAAAGAAAAGTTTGGTGGTTTGTGTTTTTACATTTATGGAGACGATGATGAATTTATAAATGGCGCAATTGATTTAGCAGAAAACTTATCATACAAGACTTGTGAAATGTGTGGAGCACCTGGTGCAACAAATGATGGTGGTTGGCGCAAGACGAGGTGTGACGATTGTCAAGATAAAACATGGAGAGATGATGTTTAAAGCATCCAAAGAAAAAGTAGATAAGGGTTTAGCGTTCCAAAGTGTGATGATGGATACTTTCAAAGAACACTTTGTTAATGTCATAGACAGTAGAGAACACATAATGAAACTCAAACCTAATGAGAAAGAAGTTGTCTATAATACCTACGAGTCAAAAAATGGAGATATCATGATAGAAAATGTGCATCTAGAATGTGTAACTGTTGCAAAGTCTTCAATTTTTCCAGAGACAAAGATTCAAAACTTTAAAGGAAAGAAACACTACTATGTCTTTCATCTAGATGACACAGAGGAAGTTTTTGTTGTGCCATCATATACATGGAATTGTTATATGAGAAAATGTAAAAAAGTAAGGAGGCGTGGTAGAATGTATAGGAGTTTTAAAGCTCACTATATTAAAGGATTAAGAACAAAAAAATCTTTACAAGACTTTATTCAAACAATCAAAGGAGACACGTATGAAATTCAAGCCAGGTGATATTGTAGAAACTGATAGAATTTATCGTGTAGTAAAAACAGCACTACATCGAATTAACTTAAATAATAAAATACAATTAGAAATAATTAAAGCAACAAAGACAGTAACATTTTCAAGTTCTTATGTTGTTAAAAACTTGAAAACAGGTAAGATTGAGTCGACCCAATATTGGGAAGACGAATTAACTCTGGTAAGATAATGGACTTTAAAATAGGCGATTTATTCGCATATCAAGATGAGTATTATTTTAGAAGAGGACTAGCCCGTTACGGATTAGTCCTTGATGTTATGGGAAGAATACATCATGATATTGATGATGTTTGCTTAACAGTTATGGTAGGAGGAACAGTTACAGAAGAATGGGCTTCTTTTTTAGTGAAGTTACAATGCCTCTAAGATAATTAGTATCTATAGGAGTAGTAATGTTACTAAATGAAAGACAGATTAGAAAATTAATTAGAAATATAATACTAGAAGGTAATTTTGAAGCACCGTTCGCAGGAAAGCTATCTTATTTCTTATCACACTTTTTAGCAGTACTGACTATGAAAATGGACTTATATAAAAAGAGTTCAAATACTAGGCAGATTTTAAGCGTGGCAAACAAAGGAACAATTGTCATCGATTTTACAAGAACCGCTGCAAATCAATCAGACTCAATTGCTCGAGAGATTTTAGGTAGTATTAAAATCCCCGGATCATTTCAAGGCATGTCTGGTGTTGACATTCGACTTATACGTCAAAAAATTAGAATACTTCAGAATTCTTTTCAGAAAGTATCAGCAGAGCTTGCAGCTGGTCATAGTACTCAAAAAAGTTTAGGGTCACCAGGCAAGAGAAGAGAGAGTATGCTTCGAAGTTTTAGTGGTGAAATAAAATTAAACTACCAATTAATGGCAGCTGGAAGCGCTTCTACAGACTTTGTTAGAGGAGCCTCTTACGAATCATCATTTTTGTCTAACAGAGGGCCTATAAATGTACAGACTTTAATTCCTAGAAATTTAGCAACGGCATCTAATTTTGATGGCCAGATGTACGAAAACTTGCTTAATCAATTTAAATTTGTTCTATCACATGAACTAGTTCACGCATCGCAGTTTGAAACATCAATTCAGCAAGGTACTCAAAGAGCGTCAGCTGGATTAAACCAAGCAGTTTCAAATGGCATACACCCAGTTGTTTTTCTTGTAGATACACACTTACAATTCAACCCAGTAGGTGTCGGTACAATGAAAAATCCAAGTGCAACACCTCAACATTTTGTAGAATTAAGAGACGCTGCTGATATTTTAAAGGAGTTAATTAAGAATCATTTTATAAGCAAAGAAGGTGCAGCACGCATCAATCCGTTTAATCAAGCACAAATGCAAAGAGTAGTTCAAGATACACAGAATATACGCAGTGATAATTACCGCCCACTTAAAATACAGAGATATTTCAATATGTTTAAGAGGCTTCATGATCATTTTTCACCACAAGAAATTACAGCATACATTAGAGGCTGGAGACTTGAGGCACTAAACAATCTTAGCGGGAATCAAAAAGGGCAAAGAAGAGAAAATAATGCAAGAAGAGAATTTATAAGAATTATAACAGATTACTTTAACAATGTATTTATGTCAGGAGGTAATTCACCACTTCAGCATCTTAATAGGGAATTAAGACTATTGACACAAGTTGATTATAAAAATGAAGCAATTAAAGACTATCTTAAGATTTATGATATAATATATCAGCCTGTAACTGGTAAAAAACCTTCTGATCCATTGTACAATTATATTGTCAACAATCAAATTATTCAGAGTCAGCAAGGTATGGCAGACTTTTTATTTGACACTTTGGATGGAAAGACTCCTGGCATAGTTAACCCAAGAGACTATGTTAAGCAAATGCTTTCAAATATGGGTTTAACAGATGTTCCAGATTAGTTAAGTTATTAAAATGTATGATTTACAAAAAATAGTAAATAAACAACTTAGACTTAAAAAACCATTCGCTAATTTAGAAGTTGGATCACCTATTTTTTGTTTTGCTAGCACTGACACACATTTTTGGATATATTTACCTAAACCCTGGCATGGCGTCCATGAAGTACAGATTAAAAGAGATTTACTATTAGACTTGATAGAGTAAAATTTCTCGAAGGAGAATATTATGATATCAAGTTTTTTAGTGTGGTTAGCATGCACGCAAGATGTGTCTATTATAAAAAGATATGAAGATCAGGATACTTCTATTGTAGAAGTTAGTAATGAGATTAGTCCTACAAATGAACCAGATACAGAATATCAGCAAGATTTAACAAAAATTGTAGGTATATCTAGATATCACTTGAGTCAAATCTCATGTCCTGCATGTGTAGGCGCAGCTAGTGAATTTGATATCTGGGCAGAATTATTACTACATCAACCTACAAGTGGTAATTATTTTGATCACTTGCAATATATAAATGGTTGCACAACACAATTATATGATACTCATGTTAGTTCACAGCCTATCACATATAGCGGTAATACCATATTTCTAGGTGGGGATCAGACAATACAACTATATCCAAATGGACAAGGAAAATGGTTTGTGTCAGGTTTGTATGAATATCAATATATGCGCCAAACACAATACAGTATTAATGTAGGAGAAATTACAATACCTAACGCTTTTCAAACAGTTGAAGGTTTTGACTGGATTGAACCCTATACTTTACTTTGGGTTGATCCTAGTTATGCATTTGATGCACCAATTAGAAGAACAGGAATGACATTTACTTGGAGCCCAATAGTTCCAAACACACAGTTTGAAGTTATCATTGCTGTATATAGTTGGGATGGTAGCCAATTCTTAGGTGCTGTTTCCTGCTTGGAGAATGATTCTGGTGCAATGTTTATTCCGTCCACCTATTTACAATCATTTTCATCAGGAAGCTTGGTTGCTGTTCATTTAATAAGACACCGTATGGGTTCTGTCGTTTCACCTGATTTAGGTGGTACATTGCAGTCTCATATGACTTGGGAAGTTGTTGGTACAGGTTATATTGAATAAAAAATGTAAATATTAAAAACAGTGTTTATAATAATTCTATAATAAAAATTAAAGGATTAATTATGGAGTTAAAGTTAAATTTTGACAAGGATGTAGAAAGATGCAACGATGTCTATGCTAATCAAATAGAAACAGCTAAAGATGTATGTAAATACATATATACAAAACTACCTGATGATAAAAGATCAATATTGATTAATGCTGAAACTCAAGCAGGAAAAACAGGTTTAATGCTCTCAATATCAGAGCTTATTTTAAACAATGAACCTGATGCACATTTTTGCGTATGGACTTTTCCTGACACAACAGTTTTTAATCAAACAGAAAAAAGAATAGAAGAATGGAAAAGATATTCAGGTAAGTCAATGGCGACAGCTTTTTTTCCTAGAGCTCATAATGCTAGTAAGAAAAAGGCGAGTTTTAAAAATTTAGGAATAATGTCTTCATCTAGAAAAACAGGAAATAAATTTTCAATTGAATTTATTAAAAACACTCAAGAAAATGTATACATTTTTATGGATGAAGCTGACAGAGGTCAAGGGTATGATTCAACTTGGGATGCAGTTGTTGAATCATTGTCACAATGTGACAATGTTACAATAATTTATATTACAGCAACTCCTAGTCCTTTTATTGGAGGTTTAAAAACATGTCAGGAGGTTAATGAACTATACAAAATATTTTACATGAACCCGGGTGTCGGTTATCTAGGTATTGATAAAATTAAAAAATCCGGACGATTATTTGAGGCGAAATATAGTACTTCATTTAACGGTCGCAAAAGAAATCAAAGCTATGCAAATATTTACGAATTTGTGCAAGAAATAATTAATTTAGAATTGATTGAGAATAGGAAAAGAAAGAAAGGTGATTTTTTAGTTAGAGTTAGCAATTCAAATTCTGCTGAAACTCTTTCAAATATAATTTTGAGTTTTAATTTTATTAATAACACCAGAGTAGTACCAAAGATATATTCTTCTGAATTGAAAAATATAAGTAATTTATCAGGTGATCCGGACGATCCGGATAATCTAGGTGACATGGAACTTGAAAAAGATTTAGAGCAAATTAATGTTAGAATATTTATCCAAGCTCTACAAAGAGGAAAGACTATCGACACATCGACTGTTATTGGTTTCTATGACAACTTAAATAAAAGTGCTCAAAGAAAAAAGAAAGGAAAAGAAAAATGCTACAGTAATGAAGTTGCGCTAATCCAAAGTATTGGAAGGAATTGCGGTTACCAACATGATTATGATTATCCTATTTGGACTGATGTTGAAACCATTGAAAAAAGCATTGCAGTTTATCACGAACTCAAAGGAGTTGCTGAAGATAAATTTTCTGGTGATCATAAAATGCAATACGCTAACGAACAAACAGGTACATTTGTTAAAACATCAAAAAAAGTTTTAAATAAAACTTTTTATCACAAACACATTGTTGTTGATAGTAAAGAAAAAGTTTACGAAGAAATTTTAAAATTTATGGATCAAGTGGAGTGTCAACATTGGTGCAAGGACAATGAGGATATTGATATATCTAAACGGAACGTAAATGAATTTTTATTGAATAATATTCCAGTTAATAATTGTTCGAAGATATTTGGAAACAGTCTAGCATATGATGTAAAAAATATTTTAAATGCTAGTTTTCAATCTCAAAAACATAAAACAGGTGCTTTAGCGCATCATAAAAAAATAAAAATAGCAGGGAAACTTTATAATACTATTCAAGCACAGACAGCATCAAAAACAAATTATATTATACAAACAATGTATTTAGATGGGCCTAACACGAATCATTTAAATGACTGGAAAGACTTAAGTGATGAAGTAAAAGGAAAATGGTTTGTGAGTATTGCAATAAGCCAAAGAACTAATATTAATAATAAATCAAGACTTAATCAATAAGAGAGGTAATAATGAGTGATAATCAACTACAAGATTTTATCGAGAAACTAAAAAGAATAGAAGGTGAGATTCAACTCCTTAATGAGGAGAAGAAGGAATTATTTGCCGACTATAAAGATCAGTTTGATCCTAAGGTTTTGCGTGAAGCTGTAAGAGCAGTTAAAGCACGTCTAAAGCTTGGTGACTCTGTAATACAATTAGATCAGATCATTGCTGAACTAGAAAAAACTTACACTTTTTAAGGAGACTAAATGAGTGAAGTTGGAATACTCATATGCTGTGTAACAGCATTTTGGGTAGTAGAATTAACTTTTAAATTTATTATAGATTATAAAACGCTTCAAATTGAAGCTGATAAAAATAAAGATAAAAAAGTTTAATAATTCATGTAAATTTAAAAAAAATAACTTATAATATAAAAACAATTAAACAATAATAATATTCTTAAAAAAAGGAGCAAATTTATGAATAATGTTAGTTTTGACAATACAGACACACCCGCTATCTCACTCATGTGCAAGAGACATGATTATGAGTATAACTCGGCAACCGGAACATTTGTTACAGGAGACTGGGTGATCTCTGAGAAAAAGCAACGTGAATTGTTAGGACAAAAAGTTACACTAACTGAGTTTAAGCAAACTGAAGCATATTTGGGAGGCCGTATCACAGGTTTTATTCCAAGTGGCAGAAAAACTGCACAGACACAGGTAAAGGTTGTATTCCAACCAGATCCAAGACTAGCAGGTGATAGAACACATAGTAATCACAAAGGTTGGGGAACAGGTCGTAGCGTTTGCTATTTGGACTAAGTTTGAGTAACAGGCTGGCATCCTATAGGTGGATGCTAGAGTCATGGTAACTTTTTTTTACGCGATGACATGGTCATTGGCACGGGCTCGATTATGAGGATTGACCAGGATAAAATAAATCCCGTGCCCTGCTTTTTGCACCAGTAGCTCAGCTCTATAGAGCATCCGCCTTCTAAGCGGACGGTCACAGGTTCGAATCCTGTCTGGTGTACATATTAAGGAATGAAATGTTAGATAGCTATGTACAATATGTGGTGTACGGACTTTACTTCTTAGGGATATTAAGTACAGTTGCTGCAATATTAACTTATCTATTTTTACCAAAAGCTTTAGATATCCTATTTGAGGATGAGGAAGAAAAATGATAGACGATATAATAAAAAACGGTGGAATACTACAATTTAGTGCTAGCTGGTGTGGTCCTTGTAAAGCACTTTCAAAAACATTTGAGAATAATTCTGATAAATTAGATGGCGTCAAACGACACTACGTGGATCTAGATCAACATCAAGATCTAGCAACACAACATAATGTCAGATCTGTACCAACTTTAATACTTTTTAAAGATGGCAAAGAAGTCAAAAGATTAATTGGTAATAAGTCATTGAAAGACTTAATTGAATTTATAAAGTAAATTTGGAGAAGAAATGGCAGAGAATTATTGGTACACTGATTTAAAAAAAGAAGTTGAAGATAAGATAAGAAATATTCCTGATTTTCCAAAAGAAGGAATTCAGTTTAAAGACATTACACCCGTTATTAAAGATGTCAATCTTTTTGAGAAGTTAATGTCATACTATGCTTCAGCGCTTTCAAAAAATGGTATTAACAAAATTGTTGGTGTTGATGCTCGAGGATTTATTTTCGGTTCTGTGTTAGCTAACAAGATGGGAGTTCCTTTTGTTATTGCTAGAAAAGCAGGAAAGCTTCCTTCTAAAACTGCCGCATATTCATATGAACTGGAATACGGGAATGCAACCATTGAAATGCATATTGACGATATTAAAAGCTCAGATAATGTTTTGATTGTTGACGATTTGTTGGCAACAGGTGGTACAGTTGATGCAGTTGTAAATTTAGTGCAAAAGCTAGGTGGAACTGTTCATGGATGCTGGTTCTTAATTGAATTAGGCTTTTTAGAGGGAAGATTTAAAATTATTAAAAGCGTAACAAATTACGACTTTAAATTCTACTCATTGATTGAGTACTAAAATAAACTAAAAAATAAGGAGACATATGTTTAGTTTACTACTATTCTTCGCTTGCGGAGATGAAGAAAAAACAGATACGGCTGTGGAAGAAGCAGTTGAGGAAGTTGTTGATACTTCTGTAGAAGAGGAAACAGAGGAAGCTGAAGAGGAAGAAGCTTCTGAAGAAGGAGGTGAGTAAATGGTATTAGCATTATTTTTAGCATGTGCGTCAGAGCACGAGGATGCACAAGTAGCAGGAGTTGGTGAAGGCGGTACAGACGTCCCAGTTCAGACTGAAACAAAGGCTGAAACTTTGGAAACTGTATCAACAAAAGTTGAGGTCACTGTCACACCAAAATCAGAAACAGGCGATAAAACAAAGACGACATCGACGACTGATACTAAAAGTGAGGAGACACAAACTACTGATAAAGCAGAGTAAAGTGTTACTGTGAGTAAACGTGCAAGGAGGTTTTTGATTTAGTTCATTAACCTCCTTTTTTTATGGAGTAGAATAGAAATATGAAAGATTACGTAAGACTAGTTGTATCAGATACACACTTAGGAAGTGACTACTCCAAAGAGAGGGAGTTGTTGAGCCTCTTAAAAACTTTAGAATATGACGAGTTAATACTTGCAGGTGACATAGTAGAGTTTTTAAGAAACCCTGAATTTACTAAGACGTCAATGAAGCTTATCAACCACATTCAAGAATTCAACGGTCCTATTAAATACATAGTCGGTAATCACGACGATGCTTTTGAGTCCTTTGTTGGTGAGTTTATGGGTAATATAGAATTCATGACAGAATATAATTTTGAATATGCAGGAAGAAGATACAGAATACAACATGGCGATCAATATGATACAGGCATCGTCAAACAACGTTATTTAATTAGATTTGTATCGTCAATACAAAATATTATAGAGCGCTACTTTAAAACAAATCTATCAAAATGGTGGACAGCTAAGCAGATTAAAAGAAGAAAACTGCAAAGAATATGGGATATTGTTAAGTGGAATAATGACGCTGATGTTTTTATTATGGGCCACACACACAATCCCGAGGTTTTAATCTGGTTAAATAAAGAAGAGAACCTTAAGACTTATATTAACTGTGGCGATTGGGTTGATAATTGTACATATGTGATTATCAAAGACAAACAAGTTAGGTTACGCAAGTGGGAGAATAAATTAAATGTCGAAGATATCTGAATTTTTTACGCCTGACATGATGATGGCAGTAGGATTTTTTATTGTCGGTCATACTTTAGGTTGGTTTGCAGGAAATGCACAATTTGTGTGGGAATTCTGGAAAGATAAACCTGTCTTGGCAACAGTGCTAATGGGAACACCTGCAGGATTGTGTTTCTGGTACGGAACTAAGTATTGCATGGCGGCAGTAGGTGAATTATGGTCAGTCAGATTTATCGCTGCTGTGCTCTCTTATTTAGTATTTCCGTTCTTTACTTGGTACTTTTTAGGTGAGTCTTTTTTTACTCTCAAAACAATGCTTTGTATTGGTCTAGCTTTTTTGATTCTTGCTATACAAATTTGGCTTTAAGCTTTATATATATATACATAACATGAGGTGTATATGAAACTAACAAGAAGGCAATTAAGAAGATTGATCGCAGAAGCGATCAATGAAACGAAGCGATATATTTCTAGTCCGGACGGTAATAGATTGACACCTGCTGATCGTGCATTTAGAAGTGCTGAAGAAAAAGACATATATGCTGCAGATGTACATCCAAAAATAGCTAAGCTTGTACAAGGCCTTGATATCGAGTCTCGAGTCCAGGGTCGAGAGCTAGCTCATGCAATTGCAGATGAAGACTCGCCATTGGCACAGTTCGGCGAATTGACGCCAGAAGAAGAGACTGCTATTGATTATATGGGTCATGCAAGAGCTATTGAACAGGATCCTCTAGGTGCAGGCTTGGAGTACCCGATCGATAAAGAAGCACTGTATGGTGCAATGAAGAGTAAATCTAAAGGCCTATTAAAACATTTTGGTTTTATGTATATTGAAGACATACCACATCTTGTTCCTGAAACTGATTATGAAGATCATGGTGACACGTTTCGTTTCCAAGCTCAGGTTTTAGGTTGTGATATTGAAGATATGGCTTTTGTTGATTCTGAAGAGTCTTATAAGACACAGTTGGTAATCTATGACATGATAAGAGCGATGAAGCCTACAGAAATTCCGATACCCGGCGATGATGGATACCATGGTAACAACAGGCTATATGACTTAGGCGGCTTTAAGGTTTTGTGTACTGGCCACATGGGTGGTTACTATACAATTACAATTTGTGGGAAATAACAATATGAAAGAAGAAAGAAGATGAGTGGGGCTGCGCTTTCGGGTCGTCGAGCGACAAGAGAAGAGATCGATCAAATACTTGAAGTGTTAGGGAGTCTAGGTTTTTACGATATCTGCGAAAGATATGAAGTGTGTGGTTCCTATCGTAGAGGTAAGGCAGAGAGTGGTGATATAGATATAGTCTTCTTACCAAAGTCAAAAGAAGCTTATGAGAATTGGTTTGCCAATCTAGAAGTAACAAAGCGTGAAGGGTTGTTTGCAAATAACATTTTAATTAAGGGTGTGCAAATAGATTTATTCGAAGCCGACGAGTTTTCATACCCTACGATGGTCATGACTTGGACAGGTAGTAGAGGATTTAACATGCGCATGAGAGGTAAATCCCATGCAGCCGGTTATGTTTATACGCGAAATGGCATGTATAACGCTAAAACAGGTGAAATTATAAACGGAATTAAGACAGAGCAGGACATATTTAATCTTATCGGTATGGAATATGTCGACCCACAAAGGAGATAAAAGTGAAATTAAGCGAAAGAAGCATAAGAAAATACATAAGAAAATTAATTATGGAGACTTTTTATGTAGGGCCTGCAGGTGATGTGATGGATAAAGAGCAGGTGAAAATGCAAGATCCCACATTTTTTCACACCAGTCGAACTGGTAAAAATTGGGCCGGTTATCAAACAACTGTAGCTCCCGCTATGCCTGATGAACCTAGGGGTAAACTATATTCTTTTATTTTTAATACTAGGTTAGCACTCCCTGCAAAACAAGACTTTGAAGAAGCAGACCCGGAAAATATAAGAAAATTAGGTAAGCTTATGTACGGTGATCCAAGCATATTAAGAAATATAACGTTTACAGATAAAGATATTACTATTCTTCCTGATATAACTGATGAAAACGAAGATGGTCTCAGACAGGGATTAGAGCTTCTTTATGTCATAGGCGATGATTTTTATGACTATGTGGCACATGTTTACGATTTAAAAGAAGGAGGCTTTGGTGATTTTATGAGAAGACAGAAAGCTGGTGTATTTAAAGCAAAAGCTGTTGGAGATATAACAGCTTTTGGTAATGGTTTTCCACTAGCTATATTATTTGCCCCTGTTGAACCAGGTCAAGTAGGTATGGGTAAGAGTTTGATGGATAGAATAGATCGTATTATAATGAGTGCACTATCCAATCTTGACAATATGACACCGATTGAGTTTAGAGACGCAGTTTATCCTGCCCTTGAGTCTGTAATTAGAAAAGCTTATGACAGAATGCCACACGTGCAGAGAAACTTGGAGATTCACCCTAAACTCGATGATGCCTTAGAAGCTTATTTAGAGGCAATTCACTATGTGTTGGGTGAACTAATTGGTGAGATTAACTTTGAGTACACATATGATGCAGCAAATGATGATCAAATGATATTTATACCTTCTGATCCCAAAGTTAGGAAAGCATTAGACGAATTCGGCAAGATGATGGGTTCAGGATATTATTCTGCAGAGGCAATAAAGTCAAAAGTAGCTTCTGCTTTTGATGATAGATATGTATATACTGAAACCCCTGCGTCACTAGCTGTTTTAAGAGATATACCTAGCTATTATAACATAAAATTTTCTGTCAATCCTCAAGAAGCCAGCGAATTACAGTCTCAAACACGCAATACACTAGACTGGCGTATGAACATGAATTTTACATTTGGGCATGGTTTGCAGGAACTGGGTATCCATCCGGAAGAGTATGATATCGATAGTTTTGATGTAGGGGATTTTTACATTAAAGGATAATAAAATGAAAATATCTAGAAAACAATTAAGAAGATTAATAGAAGCATTTATCGCAGGCGATGATGCAAGTGATCCGGATAATGTCCAGGCTACTGACATTGCATACGGAAATGTAACACATAAAGCACCTAAATCAATTGACAAGTACCGTGCTAGTGTAGGTAAACCGCCAATTGGAGATCAGATCATGAGCGATGATCCAGCGCAAGCTATTGAACTGGGTATGACAGTCAATCCAGACATGTTTACAGATCATGAAAAGATCGCAGCACAGTTACCTGCAGATGATCGCAAAAGAGAAGAGCCTCTAGATAAAAGAACTGCCAGGTGGCAAGCTAGATATTTAGATGGCCGTCAAGCTGACTCCTACACAATGACTGTTGAGCTCGAGGATGGTATGGTTGTAGAAATACCGTTTGTAGAATACGAAGACGGGCTAGAACATGTTATCAACCCCCAAACTCCAGATGCATACCGACTTGCCACATTAGTGTACTACTACCAAGAAATAAAAGATGCTGAAAAATTAGGTGATAGTACAACAAAGAACTATGCCTTACCTGATCTTAGATTCGAGTACGGTAGAATCAAGGAAGGCGCATTAGCGTATATTCGAAATAATTATAACACACATCTAACTTTAAATGATAATTTTATTAGTATTAAACTTAATCCAGCGTTTAAGAGAGGGGAAGATGCGTTAATGATGGGAGAAGAACTGTTAAGAAAATTTAATTCTACACCTTAGAGTCGTAGACGTAGAATTAGATAAATCTAAATCCGAATTTTAATTATCAAAGGTAGAAAAAATGAAAATAACAAGAAAGCAATTAAGAACATTAATAATAGAGACAATGATCACACCTAGCACGTCTATTATCAAACAGATATTAGATGATACTGAGGTTGATGAAAAGATTAAAGCCATCTTAAGATCTGATGATGAGGAGCGCATAAACCAGGCACTGAATTTAATGTCTGTGTTGTATCCTGACAAGTACGGTACAATTGATACAGACATAGGCGGGTATACATCCACAACTGACTATGAAACAGAATTTAATAAAATTAAAGCAGATCAAATACTACTTACAGCTCCCTCCGCCTTTAAAGATTGGTTAAAACAAAGTTTAACTGATTTACCAGATGATTTTGTAGAAATTTTTGAAGCATCATTAGCATATTATTTTGACGGGTATGCTAACCATTTCGGTTTATACAATACAGTTACAGATCATATGCTATTTGATGAATATTTCCAACACACGTACCCTTTACATGATATGATTATTGCACATTATATAGATGATGTAAAGGGAATAACTTACGATAATAAATTTTATGATCTTGTGTATGATCGATTACAAACTGTATTAAAAGAAGTGGATTTAGAACCTGGTGTGATCGAAGCACTTTCACGCTTAAGAGATGAGGATTACATATTTTACGACGATGATAATTACTTGTACATATTTGATGAAACTCAAACTCGTAGATGGTATGACAGTCATGATCCAAAGTACGATAAGTACTAAATCATTAAAGGGATTAAAATGAAAATAACAAGAAAGCAATTACGAAGACTAATAGCTGAAGCTCTTGATGAAGGTAAAAGAATTATTGTTGATCCAGAAGGTGAGGCTTTTGTAGCGAGTGATGCTTATCAAACTGGAACTGCTAAAGATGCACAAACTACACATCCTAAACTAATAAATCTTAGACAGACTGGATTAAAAGGACAGAGGCAAGCTAGACAACTAGCAGTAGACTTAGGTATGCAACCTGAGCTAACAGCAGGCGAAGAAACTGCAGTAGAGATAGGTCAGCAAAAAGCAATGGCTCCTGATCTAAAATTTCATAACGAATTGCCCGGGACAAAGTCAATAGAACTTTCGAAGCATATAAAACGTGAGTGTGAGAAAAGAGGATTTGTTTGTTCTATAAAAGACTTAAGACATAAAGGTTGGATTAGTTCTGGCCACAATTATACTCCTTTTATCAAGATGTTTATTGAAGGCAACCACCCGCTAAGGCGTAAAGTAATCAATGCAGAAGTTTTCATCAATGATTCGTGGATGGGTAGCGTTGAAATTCAAATGCGTGCATACCACCAAGATGGTACCGCAACTAGCGGTGTTTTGACTAATAGAAATACAGCACCTTATCTGTCAGGTGCATCTGGCTATGGTGGCCTTGAGGCACTTGCTGAATTAGTCGTTGACGCAGTATCGGAATTATAAAATGAAAATAACAAGCAAACAATTAAGGTCTATAATACGATCGACAATCTTAAAATTAGATGAAAATTTTAATCCAGACTTATTTGAACCTGATATTGAACAGATATATAGGTATGACTTAGATAAACAGAACGACTCAAAATCAAAAATTGAAGTCCAGGCACAAAAAACGATTAACTATATTAAAAATAGTTTAAAACTAACTAATCGTGTTGAGGATAAATTAGTCTATGGGCAAAGCACAGGTATAGGCGGTGTAGTCAAGACTGGAAAATCTGAAGGCTATGTTGTAGGTCTGACTCAAGAAGATCTTCAGATTTATGAACAAAATAAGCAAGAAGTGCAATCTGCTTTTAATCAAATACTTAAAAATGGAATAAAAGCAACATTAAATGAGTTACCTGAAGATTTTTCGACTGACAAAATTGTTGAGCTAATAAACTATGTAGGCACTAATTTTATTGGACTGCCAACTGACGTCGAAAATGTTGCAAGGAAAATTTTACACAACACTTTAATAAAATTATATAGCCAGTGTTGTAATTTAAATCAAAAAGAAAGGCAGGAACACAGACAGTATAAAAAAGATTTCATGAAGGACAATCAGCAATTAATTAAAAATTTTACCGGCCAACATGTAATGGGATTTGGGTACACAGATTCAGCCTCACGTGGACTTCTTGGTAAGATAATCTCTTTCATTAAGACTAGAAATCCAAGCGATGAGGAGTCTGTATGGGTTTTATTAAAAGAACCCGTGAATCCCGCCAAATTTTTCACTGTGCATCAACCATCTTTTGAATTTTCTGGACCGATTACAGGCATTTTCGCAACAGGTGACGCACAAACAGACAGAAAAGATGGTGGAGCCGGCTCAATAATGTCTCGTGCAGGAGGGCAGTCAGTTGACGATATTCAAGCAGGAAGCAGATTTGTAAAGCATCCTGGGGCAGCAGAATTAACGTTAAAACAAACAAGTACAAGCAAGACTTTTCCTGGCGAATGGGACGAATTACGTGCGTATTACGAAAAACTTAAGTCAGGAGACAAATATTACGTCGAAGGTACTATGGTTGGCAAAGTTAAGGCAATCATACTTAATGAGAGGCAAATGGAGTCACTAGCAATTGATTATAAGCAAGGTTTAGATGCTGCTAGAAGAGGCATGTCTCTAAAAGATAACCCTGAATTGCAATTGGTTTTTGCGCTTAATAAGCTTATTAGAAAAGATGAAATAGTATTTAAAAATCTAATGCTCGAGCAAATTTCACCACCTTTTCCGAACGTCATCTCTGAGGCAGAAATATTAAAAAGGTCGGGTTTAAATCTACCCCCTAAGCCTAGGGTACCATTTGATTTAAACATGCCGACAAGAGCTATTACTGATCAAGTGTATAACTTATTATCGAAAGGTAGAATAACGCTCAAAGATTCCTTTGAGAAGTACGCGAGCTTGGCAACACTTGACCAGCATCTAAGAAGCGTCGCCCCCGGCTTTGAGCAATTACTGTCAGGGCGAACAAGAATATTTTTTGAATCTCGTGACAATGTCGGAAATTTATCTTGGTTTAATGTTATGAATGAGCCGAGTTTCGTGAACCTGATGCAATACTATAATGCAAGATTACAAGGTTTTAAACTGGAGTAAAAATGAAATTATCAAGAAAAGAATTAAGAACATTAATCGCAGAAATGGCAAGAACGCCCATGGAAGATCCCAGAAAGAATATAGATCTAAGCCCAGAACACATGGAGAAGTTGCAGTCACTATATGATTCAGGAGACGAAGCTACTATTGCCACAGCTGATTCAATAGCACATTCTGCTGGTGGTGATCCTTATCACTCAAAATTAATGGCACGTTACGGTGTTGAACCTATTATGAACGAATTTGAATTTGCTGAACCTTACCTCTCAACAGATCAGCTAAAACACTTGATGCAAGCGCAAGGAAAAGAACTTAAAATGGGACACGATCAATTTCGTAATGTTGGATTCCAACCAGCACGTTCTGAAATTCCTCTTGATTTTATTATCGATCCTCTAGAATTGCATGATATGATTGTACAAGTGGCAGGAAAACGACCTGCACCGGGAGCTCCATTTGGTGGTAGGGTTCCCAAAGATTATGCAAGAAAAGTGGGGACTGATACACACCTACAAAATTATGCAAATTACTATCCAACAATGCTCAAATTTTTTGAAGCCATCATTAAGATATCTGAAAAAACATTTATTCACGAATATCAAATTGCTAGTTACGGCATGGGAGAATATGGTCATGGTTCTGATGGAAGCAGGCGTTTAAATTCACCATTTGATCAGTTGCGAGATTCTGGAAAGTTATACGTAGGATTCCCATACTACTAAAAAGTTGTATAAAATGAAACTAACAAGAAAAGAATTAAGAAAATTAATACGAGAAATGGCTTTTACTGGCATGCCAAATATTATGAGAACACAGGCAACAGGCTATGATAGTTTATCTCTAACTGATGACATTAAACAGCAAGATCCATCGATCGATCCTGATGTTATGGGTACACCTGAGTATAGAGATAAAGTTGAGAAGTACTTTAGATCACCTAAGTATGCACGCGAAGCAGAGAAATTAAGCTATGCATTTCCAGAATCTAATGTTCAAATAGTTCCTTACATTGGAAGCGAAGCTTCTGCAATTCAAACTGTTCGAACTGGTACAGAGCAAGGCTTCGAAGAATTGATGACTAATCCTGAACTGATGAAGCTAGTTCCCCAGGTTGATTCACAAGGCAAAT
>Ga0255766_10001683_pt1:5000-20068 | contig 20068 bp, 16 predicted proteins | sample 071ome_23_FD_179966 | JGI IMG/M metagenome (GOLD analysis project Ga0255766, IMG submission 179966) | Coastal salt marsh microbial communities from the Groves Creek Marsh, Skidaway Island, Georgia - 071403BT metaG (version 2) | ecosystem: Environmental > Aquatic > Marine > Intertidal... | reverse complement strand
CACGAGCACATCACCGAGATGGCAATTGGGGTCGGTCAACAGGTTGTAGACGGTCAATTCCATCTCGTTCGGGTTGTAGCCCAGGGCGACCGAGAGCGCACCCTGCGGATCGAAGTCAACGAGCAGTACCCGGCGTCCATATCCGGCCAGTGCCGCACCCAGGCTCACCGTCGAGGTGGTCTTCCCCACCCCGCCCTTTTGGTTCACCATCGAGATAACGCGCGCCGGGCCGTGCGAGGTGACCGGATCTGGCGCCGGGGGCTCGCCACCGGAGCCAACGGTGGCCGAAGGTTCCTGATCGTCAGTCATCGGCGTCCTTCCATCTCGCCGTGAGCCTACTGCGCGCGAGGGTGGCTGGCGGCGTACACCTCGCGCAGCGAGTCGGCCGTCACCAGGGTGTAAATCTGGGTCGTGGTCACCGACGCGTGACCAAGGAGCTCCTGCACCACCCGGACGTCGGCCCCACCCTCCATCAGGTGGGTGGCGTAGGAGTGACGCAGCGTGTGGGGGCCCACCTCATCGGTGATTCCGGCCGCCTGCGCGCTCGCCCGAACCACCCCCCATGCCGCCTGGCGGGACATCCGGGCACCGCGGACGCCGAGGAACAACGCCGCGCCCGGTCGGCGCTTGGCGGAACCGGCGGCTGCCAGGGCCGGCCGGCCTCGGGTCAGGTAGGCCTCGAGGGCGGCGAGGGCGGCCTCACCGAACGGCAAGCGTCGCTGCTTGCTGCCCTTGCCGGTGACGACGACGGTGCTGGCGTCGAGGTCCACGTCGTCCACGTCCAGGCCGACCACTTCGGATATTCGAGTCCCGGTTCCGTACAGAACCTCCAACAGCGCGCGATCCCTCGACCCGACGGCGGTGGCCGGGTCCTGCGTGGCGCCGATCATCGCTTCGATGCTCGCGTAGGGCAGGGCTTTAGGTAAGCGTCGAGGGATGGACGGCGGTGCCACCTCGGCTGCGGGATCCGACAAAGACCACCCCTCGAGGACCGCGAACTTGTGGAAGGAACGCACCGCGACGACCACCCGCGCGGCGCTCGAGGCACTGAGGGTCGACTCCTCGGCCACGCCGTTGGCTTTCGGGTTCCGTAGGGATGCAGCGAATCGTGCAACGTCCTGAGACTCGACCTCCTCGACGAGCGCAATCTCGATGGATCGACACCAGCGTGAGTAGCGAGCCAAATCACGCTTGTACGCGGCGACGGTGTTCGCGGACAGTCCCCGTTCCACGCTCACGTGGTCGATGTACCCGGCGATGGCGTCATCAACAGAGATTGCCGTCATAGGGGTCGCCGCAGACTAGGCCAGCACCTCGGCTACCGGAACGTACGGAAGGTCAAAGGCCTCGGCCACGGCTTCGTACGTCAAGGAACCTTCGTGCACATTCAGCCCAAGCGCGAGTGCTGCGTCGTCGGCCAGGGCCTGCCTCCAGCCCTTGTCGGCGAGTGCGACGGCGTACGGGAGGGTCACGTTGGTGAGCGCGTACGTGGAGGTGTGTGGAACGGCACCCGGCATGTTCGCGACGCAGTAGAACACCGAATCGTGTACCCGGTACGTCGGGTCGTCGTGCGTGGTCGGACGAGAGTCCTCGAAGCACCCGCCCTGGTCGATGGCAATGTCGACGAGCACCGATCCGGGCTTCATGCGAGAGACCAACTCGTTCGAGACCAGCGTCGGCGCCTTCGCACCCGGAACCAGTACGGCCCCGATCACCATGTCTGCGTCGAGCACGGCGCGCTCGACCTCGAAAGCGTTGGACGCCACGGTTTGCATGTGCCCCTGGTAGATGGCATCCATCTGCCGTAGTCGCGCGATGTTCTTGTCCAGCAGCAGTACCTCGGCTTGCATGCCGAGTGCGATCGCGGCGGCGTTCATGCCCGACACACCCGCACCGATCACGACCACTTTCGCGGCGTACACACCCGAGACGCCACCCATCAGCACCCCACGCCCACCATGGGCGCGCATCAGAGCGTGCGAGCCGACCTGAGGTGCGAGTCGTCCGGCCACCTCACTCATCGGCGCCAACAGCGGAAGACTCCCGTCGGGCAGTTCGACCGTCTCGTACGCGATCGCGGTAGCACCGGCGCGCAATATCGCGTCGGTGCATTCGCGCGAGGCCGCCAAATGCAGGTAGGTGAACACCACCTGACCGGCGCGGATCCGGTGGTACTCCTCGGCGACCGGCTCCTTAACCTTCAACACCATCTCGGCGTCGCCCCAGACATCATCGGCCGTGTCACGTAACTGAGCGCCGGCGGCGACGTACTCCGCGTCGGATATCGAGGATCCCAGGCCGGCACCGGACTGCACGAGGACGTCGTGACCATGCCGAGTGAGTTCCATCGCACCCGCCGGGGTGATCGCGACCCGGAATTCGTTGTTCTTCACCTCCGTGGGAACACCGATACGCATGCCGCCTCCTTATGCGTCAGGGCGGGCTACACCGCCCCTGCCCGTTGTTGTCCAGGATCAGATTAGACCCGGCGAACCCGGGAATTGGCCTCAAGCCAGGCACGGGCATTCCACGGATCATTCGCCGGCCGCAGGTCCCCCTCATCTCGGCTGGGAAGCGCCGCGAGGGCCAAGATCCCCGCCACCGCGGACGGACTGCCCACCCGGCCGTGCAGCACAAGGTCCACCGCCTCGGCCAGGGGTACCCAGGCTTGCGGCAGGTGCGCCTCCTCGGCTTCTCCTGTGTGCGGGCGACCGGCCGGCAGGGATTCCAGGTCGCGGGCGAGGAAGACCCGGATCGCTTCGCTGGAGCCGCCCGGTGAGTTGAACAGGTCCACCAGGACGTTCCACTGCGACGCCCGCACGCCCGCCTCCTCCGCTAGTTCGCGCTTGGCTGTCTGCAGCGCTGATTCCCCCGCCGCATCGAGCAGGCCCGCCGGTGGCTCGAACATGTACATGGCGACGGGATGGCGATACTGACGAATCAGCAGAATCCGATCTTCATCGTCGAGCGCGATGACCGCGACCGCCCCCGGATGGATGATGACGTCGCGCGTCGCCTCGTGGTGACCGAACCCGACACGGTCACGGACAACGGACCACACGCGACCCTCGAATTCCTCGGTGCGCTCGATGATGGGATGCGAATCGTCCGACGCATCGGCGACAGCGCCCGACCACCTCTCCTCGGGTCGAGGAAGACCTTCCGGTGGCATCGTGGGCTACGACACCGGTGCTTGCGAGTGATCCTCGGCCGACTCCGATGCACCGTGATGGCGCACTATCGCGGCCTCGATCAAGGCGGCGAACAACGGGTGCGCCCGGGTCGGGCGAGAACGGAACTCTGGGTGGGCCTGGGTGCCGACGTAAAAGGGGTGCGTGTCCGCCGGTAACTCGACGTACTCGACCAGGCGCCCATCGGGTGACGTACCGGAAAAGACCAGGCCGGCTTCTTCCAGGGCGGGGCGGTAGGAGTTGGCGACCTCGTACCGGTGGCGGTGCCTTTCATCAACGTACGGTTGTCCGTAGGCGGCCTCCGCTTGACTTCCCGCCAGCAGCTTCGCCGGATACAAGCCCAGCCGCATCGTTCCGCCCATGTCGCGATCACCCGAGACCACATCACGCTGATCGGCCATCGTGGAGACGACCGGGTGGGGTGTGGACTCGTCGAACTCCAACGAGTTCGCTCCCTCCAGACCCGCCACGGTGCGGGCGAATTCGATCACCATGCACTGCAGACCCAAACACAATCCCAAGGTCGGCACGCCGTTCTCCCGGGCGTAGGTGAGTGCCCCGAGTTTGCCTTCGATCCCCCGCACCCCGAAACCACCGGGAACGCAGATTCCATCGAGGTCGGCCAGGTTGCGCGCTGCACCCTCCGGCGTCGCACACTCGTCGCTGGACACCCACCGAAGGTGCACTTTGCAGTCGTTCTGGAAGCCGCCCGCGCGAATGGCTTCGGTGACGGACAGGTACGCGTCCGGCAGATCGATGTACTTACCGACCAAACCGATCGTGACTTCACTCGAGGGGTTGTGCACGCGGCCCAGCAGGTCATCCCAACCCGTCCAGTCCACATCACGGAACGGCAGATCGAGGCGGCGCACCACGTATGCGTCGAGGCCTTCACTGTGCAGAACCTTCGGGATGTCGTAAATGCTCGGGGCGTCGACGGCGGCCACCACCGCTTCGGCGTCCACGTCGCACATCATCGAGATCTTCCGCTTGATGCTCGTGGGAACCGGACGATCCGCCCGCAGGACAATCGCATCGGGCTGGATGCCGATATTTCGCAAGGAGGCGACCGAATGCTGCGTCGGTTTCGTCTTCAACTCTCCCGACGGACCGATGTAAGGCAGCAAGGACACGTGCAGGAAGAAAACATTGTCACGACCCACCTCGTGACGGATCTGCCGAACTGCCTCCAGGAACGGCAACGACTCAATATCTCCGACGGTGCCCCCGACCTCGGTGATGACGACGTCCACGTCCGATCCGGCCATCCGGCGAATCCGTGCCTTGATCTCGTTCGTGATGTGCGGAATCACCTGCACGGTGTCGCCGAGGTACTCGCCGCGGCGTTCCTTCGCGATGACGGTGGAGTACACCTGACCCGTGGTGACGTTCGCCGATCCGAGCAGGTCGGTATCCAAGAAGCGTTCGTAGTGCCCGATATCTAGGTCTGTTTCCGAACCGTCGTCGGTGACGAAAACCTCTCCGTGCTGGAACGGGTTCATGGTTCCGGGATCGACGTTGAGGTAGGGATCGAGCTTTTGCATCGTGACGCGCAGACCGCGCGCTTTCAGGAGATTTCCTAGCGACGAAGCCGTCAGCCCCTTACCCAGCGACGACGCCACACCACCGGTGACGAAGAGATGTTTGGTTTCCGAGGAGGAGGAACGGGGCATATCCACGGAAGACCAGACTACCGCGCCCGTTACGTCGGCGCTGCCACACCTCGCGGCGCGCCGTCCTCCCGCTCGCGCTTGGCTACTTCCAGCAGTTCTTGTGCATGCGCCGCGCCGGTGGACGACCCTTCGAGGCCGCTGAGCATCCGGACCAGCTCGGCGACCCGCTCGTCGCCGTCAACGCCGCGCACACTCGCCGCTGTCACGGCACCGTTCGAGCCCTTCTCCACCACAAGATGATGATCGGCAAACGCCGCGACTTGCGGAAGGTGGGTCACCACGACCACCTGCGTGGACGCCGCTAGGCGCGCGAGTCGCCGACCCACTTCGACCGCAACCGCGCCGCCCACTCCCGCGTCGACCTCATCGAAGATCATCGTGGGCGTCGGGGCGTTATCGGCCAGAGCAACTTCGAACGCGAGCGCCAAGCGCGACAGTTCGCCGCCCGAGGCACCTTTGCCGATGGGGCGCGGATCGGCTCCCGGGTGCGGGGCGAGCACGATGCGCACGTCGTCTGCGCCGTGCGGATGCAGATCGGCAACATCGGTCGATACCTCTGCATGGATGCGGGCTTGTGGCATCGCGAGATCGTGAAGTTCTGCCTCGACGCGGCCAGCCATCGTGGCGGCGGCGTCCCGACGGCACTGGGACAGAACATCTGCTGCTTCCCGCGCCTGCTCGGCGAGGAGTTCCTCGCGGCCGGCGAGTGCCTCAACCCGCTGCGACCCACCGCCGACGGCGTTCACCCGGGCTTCCGCCTCGGCTCGCCACTGCAACACGTCCTCCACCGTCGCGCCATAGGACTTACACAGGGCCTTCAGTCGAGACCGCCTCTCCTCCACCCAGGCCTGACGCGCCGGATCCGCATCAAGGTTGCGCCGGTAATCGCTGAGTTCGGCATCGATGTCGGCGATCTCGGTGGCCGCGTGCGACAGGCGCACCCCGAGCTCGCGCAGGCGATCGTCGACGTCGGCCATCGACGCGAGGTGCTCCCCGGCGCGGGAGATCATGCTGATCACCGACGAGGTGTCGATGTCTTCTCCCTGGCCGCTGAGCAGGCTACGCGCGCTGACGGCAGCGTCACGAAGCCCGCCGGCGTGCTCCAGCACCGCCGCCTCCGCGTTTAACGCATCGTCCTCGCCGCGTTCTGGTGCCACCTCGTCGATCTCCGCGATCCCCAAGCGAAGCAGGGTCGATGTCCTTTCACTTTCCGACAACGACGCCCGCAACAGTGACAGCTCTTGTTCGACGTCTTTCCACTCCTGCCACACCGCTTGGTACGCCGTGAGGGCCTCGAGCACCCGGACACCGCCGAACCGATCCACAAGGTCACGCTGCGCAGCGGCCTGTCGCAGACGCGCCTGATCAGCCTGTCCGTGCACCGAGACAAGAACAGACCACACCTGCGTCAGGGCGGAGACGGGCACCGGACGACCCGAGAGGTGCGCCCGCGACCTACCGTTTCCCGACACCGTGCGACGAGCGATGAGAGCGTCGTCTTCGATGTGGACACCGAGGTCCTCGAGCACGTCGCCGAGCAGTTGCTGACGTTCCTCGTCGACCGTGACGACGGCGTCGACTTCGGCCTGCTCGCCGGATTCCCGCAACTGTCCAGACTCCGCTCGAGCGCCGCGCAGCAGTTCGATACCCGACAGGATCATCGTCTTGCCGGCCCCGGTCTCACCGGTGATCACCGTCAACCCGGGACCGAGGTCCACCTGAGCATCGGCGATAACCCCGATGCCCTGGATGCGCAGCTGTTCGATCATTCGCTACTGCTCACGGGCGCTGACGCCCACGCCAACCGTCGACAGGCAGATCGAACTTCGCCACCAGACGATCGGTGAACGGCGCTGGTGCCAGGCGGGCGAAGCGCACCGGTTGCTCATCGGCGGAGACGACGAGCCGATCACCGGGCAGAACATCGATAGTCCGGCGTCCATCGGCCCACAAAACGGCTTGCGACTCCGGCTCCAGATCGAGCGCGATCGCACTGCTCGGGGACACCACCAGCGGCCGCGCGAAGAGTGCATGGGCGCTCAGGGGCACCACGAGAAGAGCGGCAACCTCCGGCCACACCACCGGCCCACCCGCGGAGAACGCGTACGCGGTGGATCCCGTAGGCGTCGCGCACACAACACCGTCGCACCCCCACCGGGACAACGGTCGACCATCAACTTCGACCAAGACGTTGATCATGCGCTCCCGAGTGCCCTTCTCCAGGCTCACCTCGTTCACCGCCCACGTTCCCCCGACAATGGTGCCCTCACGAAGAACCGACACGTTCAACCGCGTGCGCTCCTCGACGGACCACCGGCGCTCAATCAACGACTCAACGACGAACGTGACGTCCTCGAGTTCCGCCTCGGCGAGAAAACCGACATGGCCGAGATTGACCCCCAGCAACGGTGTTCCGGGTTCGGCGAGCTCTGCAGCCCGCAGGATGGTTCCGTCGCCGCCGAAGACCACGACCACATCGGCCCCCACCCGACCCCCGGAGGGATCGGCAGACAGATCCGACGGAACTGGATCGATCCCCTCGGTGGACGTCATATCGAGTGCCTCGATGTCCTCCGTCACACCGCTGATGTGGGCGCCCGACTCCAGGAGCGCCTCGACGACCGAGCGGGCCACCGGGCGTGCGTCGGCGTTCGCCGTGTTCACCACCACGAAGACGCGCACCGGTGTGGACGCCGTCATTGCGGACCCTCCTGCACTGCCCGGGCGATCGCCGACTCGATCTCGGCCGCTGACAAGCCAGCCGACAAGCCAGCTGAGACTCGATCCTCACGCTCCATAGCGCCATCATGCTCGTTCGGCTCGGCCGCGTCACCGCCGACCTTGCCCATCCACAGGAAGTACTCGACATTTCCTTTCGGGCCGGGAAGCGGACTCGCGGCGACCCCGAAGATCGCGAGTTTCTCGGCCTGGGCGGCCGAGACCACGCGGGCCACCGCCTCGCGTCGAAGGTCCGGGCTAGTCACCACTCCCGAGCCGACACGTTCCTTGCCCACCTCGAACTGCGGCTTGACCATCAGGACGAGGTTCGCCGCGGGTGCGGCCACGGTCACCAGGGCCGGCAGGACGGCGGTGAGCGAAATGAACGACAGGTCAGCGACCACGAGGTCTGGCGGGTAGGGCAGCGCATCACGCGAGGCGTCGAGGTGTCGAACGTTCGTGCGCTCGAGGACCGTCACCCGATCGTCAGATCGCAACGACCACGCCAACTGCCCATACCCGACATCGACGGCGATCACGTGGCGAGCACCCCGCTGCAGGAGAACCTGGGTGAAGCCACCGGTCGAGGCTCCGGCGTCCAGCGCATTCGCGTCCCTGACGTCGAGACCGAACGCCTCCAGAGCTCCGGTCAACTTGTGGGCGCCTCGGGAAACGAAATCCGACCCGGGTTCGGCGACCAGTTCGATCGGGGCCGCATCGTCCACCTGGGTCGCGGCTTTCGTTGCGGTAACTCCCGAGACGCTGACGCGGCCCCCCTCGATCGCGGCCCGGCCTTGCTCGCGTGAGGAAACCAGGCCTCGGCGCACCAACTCGGCGTCTAACCGACGTCGGGTCATGACGGACTCCTACCCGGACGCCTCGTCCTCGGCTACCAAGCCGTTGAGCGTTGCCCGAAGAGCGCTCTCTACTTCTTCGAAAACACCCACATGCTGTGTCACGTCGGTGTCGGCGAGTGCATGCAAGGAATCGAGTGCGCCGTCGACGTCGGCGTTGCCGGTGGGCTCCCAGACCGGGAGCACGGCATCGGGAGACGGCGTTACCTCCGGCGCCACTACCTCGTCGACGACGAGAACGTCATCGTCCGAAAGAGCGTCGGTCAAAGCGTCATCGCCCGAGACACCTTCACCTGAGGCGTCCTGATCAGGAGCCGAATCCCACTCGCCCGACGTCATTCAGGGACCACCTTCTTCTTGACCTTCGGCGCCGGCGTTTCGTCAGCGCCGGCGGACGGTGCCTCAGACGCGGTCGACGGTGCGTCGGCTCCGCTCTCCAAACGCTCCACGCGCGCCCGCAATGCGGCGAGTTCGTCTTCGCGGACGAAACCTAGACGGCCGACCGCCCGATCCACTTCGGTGCGGATCATCTCCATGAGCGCTTCGCGGTTTTGCTGCGATGTCACCAGGAGATCATCAGCGATGTCCTGCACCGACTCCATGGCATCGGAGGACTTGCCGGTCCATTGCATGCCCTGGTTGACCAATGCCGACGCCGCATCGCGCGCCTTCGCCGCAGTCACCTCGGTCAGACCGGTGGCTAATTGCACGTAGCCCTTCAACGCGTCCATCACCATTGCCGCCTCCTTACGTTCCAGCCTAGTGCGCCAGCAACGCCGTTCCGTGGCATCGATCGTTCCCTGGCGAAACAGTTACGGGTGACGCAGGTCATCGGCAAGCGCGCTACACGCATTGACCAGCGCCGGATCACTCTCTGACAGCGGCTCGATACCTGCCCAACTCCGAGCCAGCAGCCGCCGCACCTCTCCCAGAGCCCCGCCACCCGCAGCCTCGGTGTCGGCGATGCGGGCACCGTCCACGGTGTCGGCCAGTGCCCGAAGATCCGCAGCGAGGTACGTGGGTCGAAACTCTGGGTCGACCGACACCAAGGTTGCGAGGTCTCGCGCCTGCAACACCCCGGTGAGAACCAACAGGGATTCCATGCCCGCTCGACTCGCCCCGCGAATATCGGTGTCGACGCGATCACCGATGACGAGCGGCGTGCCTGCTGCTAATCGCTGGGCCGCTACCTCGAAGAGCAACGGTTCTGGCTTACCGGTGACGGCGTCGGGTTGCCGACCGATGGTGGCACTTAGCGCGGCAACGAGCGCCCCGTTTCCTGGCGCCAGCCCCTGCTCGGTCGGCAGGCTCGTATCCGGGTTCGTGGCCACCCAGAGCGCTCCGGATTGGATCGCGTACCCGGCGTTGGCGAGGTCGCTCCAACACACCTCCATGCCCAAGCCTTGAACGACGGCCACCGCGTTGGGGTCGGGTTCACGAACGGGGACGAACCCTGCTTCGAGCAAAGCGTGGTCGATGCCCGCTCCACCGACGACATAAACGCGCGCCGATGCCGCGACGTCGTGCTGGGCGAGGAACACAGCGGCGCCCTGCGGAGAGGTCACGATGTTGTCGTCGTTGGCATCCAGACCCAGGCCACGAAGTTTCTCCGCGACGACCCCGGGTGCATTCGCGGCATTGTTCGTCACGACGCACCACGGCCGAGACTGCGCCACTTCGGTCATCGCGTCGATGGCGTACGGCACGGGCGCGGATCCGCGATACAGCACACCGTCGGCATCGACGATGAAGCCGTCGAAAGAGTCAATGAAGGAGGCCGGTGCGGTCATGGCTATACCGATCCGGGCGATCCGGGATCATCCACCGGGTTTGCCCCGTCGGCGGCGGAGATAGGTCCGACGAGAGGCAGCCCCGCTTCGGATCGTGCCCGCAACGTCGCCTTGACTTGACCGAGCGCCTGCCCGTACTCCGCGCGATCGGGCCGCATAACGAATGCCATGGATAGGTGATCGCGGGCGGAGGGGAATTGTTGTCGGCGCCACAGGGCCATGCCGAGAGCGTAGTGCGCGTAATCGTCATTCGGTGATTGCTCGACGAGCTCGGTCAGCACCTCGATGGCTTCGTCGTAGCGACGCGCTTCGAACAACGCCCGACCCAGCGTCTCGGCGACCGCCGGCGTCGCATCGGTGCGTTGCACCCGCTCGAGAAGGACCACGGCGGCGTCGGGGTTTCCCTCGGACAACAGACGCTTCGCGCGGTGGAACCACTCATAGGTGTCCCCTTCCGGTGCTCCTGTGCGCGAGGGGTCCACGTCCACCACCGAATGGTCGCATGTCGATCGACGCACCGGCTCGATGAACCAACGCCGCTACAGCAGCTGCCTCGTGGTCGTGGCATGCAATTCGGCCGGTGTTGCAGACAACCGACCGAGCCTCCCGCCACAATGGCGATGTGGACGATCACACCCCGGCGCCGATTATTTCCGACCTCGGCGATGACGTGTACTCGATCGACACTCAGATGGCAGGGCACACCGGCATCACCGCGAGTTACCTCATCCGCGGGTCCCGCCCGTGCCTGGTAGAGACCGGGACGGCGCTATCCGCGCCGACGGTCGTGTCAGCCCTGGCCGAACTAGGCGTGAGTTCCAACGATCTCGCGACAGTAGTGGTGACTCATATCCATCTGGACCATGCCGGTGGAGTGGGTGACATCGCCGCCGCTTTCCCCCAGGCCCAGGTCGTCGTGCACGAGCGTGGTGCGCGCCATCTGGCCGACCCCACCAAACTCGTGGCCAGTGCCATGCGGGTCTTCGGCCCCGATATGGACCGGCTCTTCGGCCCGCTGATCGCCACACCCGCGGAACGTTTGACCACATTGAGTGACACCGGAGAGGTCGACCTCGGTGACGGTCGTCGCTTGGAGTCCTTTCACAACCCGGGACACGCCTCTCACCACGTGGCCCTTGTTGATTCTCAGACCGGAGACCTCTACACAGGAGACGCTGCCGGCGTCTTCGTGCCGGATACCGAGGAGATCCGGCCGGCCACACCCCCGCCGGATTTCGACCTCGACCTTGCGCTGTCGAGCCTGCACCGAATGCACGAGGCCTCTCCCACCCGGCTGCTCTTCAGTCATTTCGGCCCGGTCACCGACGTCGATCGCGTCTTCGAAGAATCCGAGGCCGAACTTCATTACTGGGTGGAGCAGGTGTCGCAGGCGTATCACGCAGGGCTCGACTTGGAGCACGCCGTGGCGATGGTGCACGAGAAGGACCGAGAGCGGCATCACGACTTCTACTCAGATCCCGAACGCGTTGCCAAGTTCGAAGAGCTCTCGAGTACGCAGGCTCAAGTGTCCGGAATCTGGAGATGGCTCGAAAAGAGCACAGCCTCGACCTAACCCTGGACCTGTTCCTTACCGATGCCTACCGATCCTTACCGATCCCGACCGATCGGGCCCAGGCTGTCCGTTCGTGAGGTTTACGCCGTGGTGCGCGTGTGTGCGTCAGTGAGTTGGTCCACGTCTTCTCGGGCCACCGTGGCGAACCACTGATAGGCCTCGTCGTGTCGCCCGAGCGCCTCGAGCGTTGCCGCGTAGGCGTAACGAAGTCGCAGCCGCTCCGCAGTGTCCGGGCCGTTCATCAACTCCGGAACGTCCAGCATCACCAAGGCCGCCTCATGCTGTCCCGCATCTCCGCGGGCACCGGCACCGACAATGATCGCTTCGATCTTCAGTGCGGGGTCTATGGGTCGAAAGCCTTTCAGCACCTCGAGCGCTCGCTCGGGGCGACCGAGCCCTCGCTCACAATCAGCCATCATGGGAAGGAAGGAGTCGTCGCCGGTCATCCGTCGCACGGCTCGGAACTCGGACAACGCGTCCGCGTACCGTGCGTTGCGATACGACGTGATTCCATGGGCTTCCCGGACACACGCCACACGACCCGCCAGGCGCTTGGCTTCCTTGGTGAACTCCAGAGCCGACTCTGGCTCGTCATCCTCCAGGGCCCACTCGGCGGCCACAAGAAGGCAACCGACGCGGTCGCGCATGTCTTCGGGCAAGGTGCGCAACTCGTTGATCACCGACGGGTCGAGCTCGGCGGGATCGACCCCCTCGGGGATGCGGGGCCCGCGTGGTTGGCTGGGTTCCCGCGGACCACGATCACCGCGCTGATCACGGTGACCTCGCTTGTCGTGATGCCGCTTGTCCAGGTGTTGAGGCTGACTTCGCCGATTACCCGGACCTCGCGCTGGACGCTGTTGGTTCGCGCCGGATCCGTTCGTCACGGTCTTAGCCTCCTATAAACGTATGCGGAACAAACAAAGGCCACCCGAAGGTGGCCTTTGTGAAAAATGTCCGGCGGCGTCCTACTCTCCCACGAGGTCCCCCTCGCAGTACCATCGGCGCAGAAGGGCTTAGCTTCCGGGTTCGGAATGGAGCCGGGCGTTTCCCCTTCGCCATGACCGCCGAAACTCTATTGAGATGTGGTGGTTTCCCGACCGAATCTCGGGAACCGCACAGTGGACGCGAGTGTGTGAAGTAAGCAAGTCCTCGGACTATTAGTACCGGTCAGCTCCACACATTGCTGTGCTTCCACATCCGGCCTATCAACCCAGTCGTCTAGCTGGGGTCCTTACCTGGTAAACCAGTGAGAGCCCTCATCTTGGAGTGGGCTTCCCGCTTAGATGCTTTCAGCGGTTATCCCTTCCGAACGTAGCTAACCAGCCGTGCCCTTGGCAGGACAACTGGCACACCAGAGGTTCGTCCGTCCCGGTCCTCTCGTACTAGGGACAGATCTCCTCAAGACTCTTACGCGCGTGGCGGATAGGGACCGAACTGTCTCACGACGTTCTAAACCCAGCTCGCGTGCCGCTTTAATGGGCGAACAGCCCAACCCTTGGGACCGACTCCAGCCCCAGGATGCGACGAGCCGACATCGAGGTGCCAAACCATGCCGTCGATATGGACTCTTGGGCAAGATCAGCCTGTTATCCCCGGGGTACCTTTTATCCGTTGAGCGACGCCGCTTCCACATGCCGGCGCCGGATCACTAGTTCCGACTTTCGTCCCTGCTCGACCTGTCAGTCTCACAGTCAAGCTCCCTTGTGCACTTACACTCGACACCTGATTGCCAACCAGGCTGAGGGAACCTTTGAGCGCCTCCGTTACTTTTTGGGAGGCAACCGCCCCAGTTAAACTACCCACCAGGCACTGTCCCTAATCCGGATCACGGATCGAGGTTAGACAGCCAATACGATCAGAGTGGTATTTCAACGATGACTCCACCCGAACTGGCGTCCGGGCTTCCAAGTCTCCCACCTATGCTACACAAATCGAACCGACCACCAATACCAAGCTGTAGTAAAGGTCCCGGGGTCTTTCCGTCCTGCCACGCGTAACGAGCATCTTTACTCGTAGTGCAATTTCGCCGAGTCTGCGGTTGAGACAGCGTGGAAGTCGTTACGCCATTCGTGCAGGTCGGAACTTACCCGACAAGGAATTTCGCTACCTTAGGATGGTTATAGTTACCACCGCCGTTTACTGGCGCTTAAGTTCTCAGCTTCGCTCCGAAGAACTAACTGGTCCCCTTAACGTTCCAGCACCGGGCAGGCGTCAGTCCATATACGTCGTCTTGCGACTTTGCATGGACCTGTGTTTTTAGTAAACAGTCGCTTCCACCTGGTCTCTGCGGCCGTAGCCAGCTCAGGGAGCAAGTCCCATCACCAGCCGCGGCCCCCCTTCTCCCGAAGTTACGGGGGCAATTTGCCGAGTTCCTTAACCACAGTTCACTCGATCGCCTCGGTATTCTCTACCTGACCACCTGTGTCGGTTTGGGGTACGGGCGGCTTACACACTCGCTAGAGGCTTTTCTCGGCAGCATAGGATCACTCACTTCGCCTAAGTCGGCTCCCCGTCAGTTCTCAGGCATATGAGATGCGGATTTGCCTACATCTCGCCCTACAACCTTGGCCGCGGTCTACCATCGCCGCGGTTGAGCTACCTTCCTGCGTCACCCCATTGCTTGACTACTACCAGTTCGGTTCGCGCACTCCACCGATTCCCTCCGAAGAGTTCCTCGACTTTGTGGGCTTAGCATCACTGGGCTCGTCATGGTCGCGTGTAAACCGGTACGGGAATATCAACCCGTTGTCCATCGACTACGCCTGTCGGCCTCGTCTTAGGTCCCGACTTACCCAGGGCGGATTAGCCTGGCCCTGGAACCCTTGGTCATCCGGCGGACGGGTTTCTCACCCGTCTTTCGCTACTCATGCCTGCATTCTCACTCGTGTGGCGTCCACGGCTGGGTCTCCCCGCCGCTTCGCTCGCCACACGACGCTCCCCTACCCATCCACACACCTGGACCTTACGGCCGGGTTATCGGTGTGAATGCCACAACTTCGGCGATGTGCTTGAGCCCCGTTACATTGTCGGCGCGGAATCACTTGACCAGTGGGCTATTACGCACTCTTTTAAGGGTGGCTGCTTCTAAGCCAACCTCCTGGTTGTCTATGCAACTCCACATCCTTTCCCACTTAGCACACGCTTAGGGGCCTTAGTTGGTGGTCTGGGCTGTTTCCCTCTCGACTATGAAGCTTATCCCCCACAGTCTCACTGCCACGCTCTCACTTATCGGCATTCGGAGTTTGGTTGAGTTCAGTAAGCTTGTAGGC
>Ga0255766_10001667_pt1 | contig 20142 bp, 16 predicted proteins | sample 071ome_23_FD_179966 | JGI IMG/M metagenome (GOLD analysis project Ga0255766, IMG submission 179966) | Coastal salt marsh microbial communities from the Groves Creek Marsh, Skidaway Island, Georgia - 071403BT metaG (version 2) | ecosystem: Environmental > Aquatic > Marine > Intertidal zone >... | reverse complement strand
TCTTGCTTCAGGAATGGCTGCAATAACATATTCAATCCAATGTATAACTAGAGCAGGGGATAATATCATTAGTGCTAATCAGTTATATGGAGGTACTTTTAACTTATTTGCGCATTCTTTTCCGCAGCAGGGGATTGAAGTTAAAATGGTGGATATTTCAAATTATGATTTAATTGAAGCTTCAATAGATGAAAAAACAAAGGCTATATATTGTGAATCAATAGGTAATCCTCTGGGCAATGTTGTTGATATTGAAGTATTGGGGTCTATTGCTCATAAGCATGGAATACCTTTAATTGTTGATAATACCGTTCCTACACCATATCTTTGCAAACCAATAGAATTTGGAGCAGATATTGTTGTTCATTCACTCACAAAATATATTGGTGGTCATGGCACAACTGTTGGTGGGATTATTGTTGACTCTGGTAAATTTGATTGGGCAAGTAGTAAGGAAAAATTTCCTATGTTAAATGAACCAGATCCATCTTATCATGGTGTTGTTTATACTGAAGCTCTTGGTCCAGCAGCTTATATTGGCAGATGTAGAGTTGTTCCACTTCGGAATACAGGCTCTGCACTTTCAGCTTTTAGCGCATTTCAGATAATGCAGGGACTTGAGACTTTGGGCTTACGAATAGATCGACATTGTGAAAATGCTCACTCTTTAGCTAATTATTTAAAAAGTCATAATAATGTCAGTTGGGTTAATTATGCTGCTCTTGAAGGTGATAAATATTATGATGTTTGTAAGAAGATCACCAAAGGAAAAGCGTCAGGCATAATAAGTTTTGGAATAAAAGGTGGATTTGATTCTGGCGCTAAATTTATAGACGCATTACAAATGATTTTAAGATTAGTAAATATTGGTGATGCTAAATCACTAGCATGTCATCCCGCCTCAACAACTCACCGTCAATTAAATTCTATTGAATTAAAATCAGCAGGTGTTTCTGAAGATATGGTAAGAATATCAGTTGGTATTGAGCATATTGACGATATCATTGCAGATGTTGAACAGGCATTAGATAAATCACAAATCTAATTATAGTTTTAATTAAATAAAATCCTCAGTCATCTGGGGATTTTTTATTCTTTTTCTATTTAAAATTCGTAGGTCAATTTACTATCGTGGATCAATTCGTGGCTCACTTTGTTTTAGATTTGCTTAAATTGGGCTAAACTTCATTGGAGGGCTGATACTTTTTAAGCAGTATTTTTGAGGATAAAGAGCTTATTAATATAAGGGTTTTATAGGACATTTTATTTCCCCCAGCACCACCATTATTCTATTATTGTATTTTTTAAATCTTCAGTTCCCATATAAAATACAATAAATTTTGTAACGCTGTCTCCTGGGTTCACTCCGGAATGTTTTTTGTTGATCATCTCTATAACCACATCACCTTTAGTAAATGTCTTTATATCTCCTAATTCACTTTGAACTGTGATTTTTCCTTCCAATATATAACCAAATGACGGTACCTCATGGAAGTGCATTTGCATTTTTGCTTGGGGCTGCATTTCAACAAGAAGTGCAGTAATTTTTGTGTCACCCTTAGGATAAATGATTTTTGTTTTTTCCCAGCTGGCATCGGTTTCTATAAGTTTAGTGACTTTTATATTATTTGTATTCTCAATTGCAACAGAGGGGAGTGAAAGAAATAATAATGAGCAAAATAAATATAGGGTAATTTTTTTCAATGTGGCAATCCTCTCAAATAGGTATTAAAAGTTGACTTTAAAGTTTAGTCCGATACTGTCAAATTGGCTTTCACCTCGAGCATGATTGAAGTTGGTTGTGAAGCTATATACATCTGAAATTTTATAAACTAACCCAACCTTATAGGTACGATCAAATTCATTCCATTTCTCTTGATTGAAACTCTCACGAAATCTGAGTGATACAACTCCATCAATTTTTTCACTAATATTTAACTTCAAGCCATTTTCAATATTCCAATAACTGTAGTTGTCAGTATGAAAATACTTTTTACCAACAGCCACTCTTGAAAAAAAACTTAAGTTATCATTTAATTTATTTTTATACTTTGCACCAATCTCAACCCTGGAGTTTGAAAAACCGCTATGTGGATATTTTTTTCTGGTAAAGATATCAACCTCGAAATTTGGATTTATGTATTTTCCAAAAGCGATGCCATAGGTTTCAGAATTAGAAAGACTATTTCTCCCAGCCCGGTCTTCAAATCTTATCTCAGAAAAATAATCTGACGCAATAGTAGAACATGATAGAAAAAAAAGAATTAGAAATTTTGTGACATTAGCCATAAATATAATTATAGGTAAAAATTTTATATTTATTATTTAGATTACTTTAATTAAAAATTAAATAAAAAAAATATTTTAATATTCAGATGTCATTATAAATTTATAACTTAAAAGTCATTTTGAATTAAAACTATTGTGTTATTGAAAGTTTTAGCATATTTCTCTTAATTTGCAGAATATATTATCGTATGTTAAATTCAACATATGCGGTTTGAACAAAAATTTGTAGTGACGCAAAGAAATATTGAAAGAAAAATGCGTCTACTTTTTTCAAAAGATTTTTTTTATCCTGATAATTTTATTTTTAACGTCTATTTTGATACATTCAACCTAAAAAGCCTTTATGAAAAGTTGGATGGAAATTTACAACGAAATAAATTAAGATTGAGATGGTACCAGGATAATTCTGAATTTATTTCTCCAAAGTATTTAAAACTTGAAAATAAAATAAAACGTAATAACCACTCATATAAAATAGATAAAGAAATCCAAATTAATGAATCATTAAATCCTAGCGATTTTCTTTCTGAGAATTTTGTAAAGAAATACATTTTCCCTCATTTAATTGATGTTAAATTTTATGCTAAACCATTTCCAGTATTTTTATCATCGTATTTTAGGCTTCGATTTAATGATCTATTAAATAATGCCCGTCTTAATATTGATAAGGATATAAAAATTATTCAATTATCTAACTTTGCGAAATCAAAGGGTTTAAAAAAAATTAAACTTAATGAAACTGTTGTTGAGTATAAAGAAAAAAATGGTCAAGTCTCTGATACTTTCAAAAAACTTGGAAAGATGCAACTTGGCAGTTTTTCAAAATACTCTAGGTTATTAATTGATAAACATTAGGTTAATTGATTAATTATGAACTCACTTACCAACATTCTCAACAAACTTTCAGAGCAAAATTTACCTATTGATTTTCAAGAAATATTCATTGCAATCTTATTTTCTGCAATAGCTGCTTATTTTATTGATTGGTTATATAAAAATTTCTACCCTAATCCTCATCAGTCATTAAAGATAACTAATTCATTTTTTATTATTGCGCCATCAATTACTGGTATTTTTATCGCAATACAGTACTCATTACCTCTTTCGCTTGGATTGTTAGGTGCCCTTTCATTTGTAAGGTTTAGAACACCAATAAAAGACCCAGAAGAAATCGGCTATCTTCTTCTTTTAATATCTGTCTCAATTTCAGCTGCAACATATAATTTTCTATTATTAATTTTATTGTTACTTACATCTTACTTTACTTTATTAGTCAGAAAAAAATATTCACTGAAATTTGACAAAATCAACACAACTTTAGTCTTGTCGATTACATCTAAAGAAGATATTTACGAAAATCTCGCAAACCATCTAAATGATAACGATATTGATTGGGAATTATTATCATCTGAGAAAAATAATAAAGAATATCAATTTAATTTTTGGGTTAAAAAAGTAATTGATAAAAAATCATTAATTAATGTAGTCAATAACTATAAAAAAGCCATTAGTTATGAGATTTTCATGGAATAGTAATTTTTTAATTCTCCTTTTTTTTTTCATAACTTCATCAATTTCAATTGAAAAGTTTACTGTTGATGATGTAAATCTCCTAAATGAGAAATTGCTTTACAAGAAAGAATTAAAAAAAAATCGTTTGATTAAAAATAAACCAAACTCACTTTTTTTTAAAAATGACAGTTTTTTTAATGATTTTGAAATTTCAGCTGAAGAAGAAATAAACTTACTTGATTATTACCCAAAGTCTATTTTTAATTTACCTTCAATTGCATCAGGAAGTCATAGGCAATTTCAAATTAATGGAAAAAAAAATGAGTGTTTTGTTTTAAATATTTCATCCCAAATTAAAGCGATAGATTATTTCATAAGAGATGAAATTGATAGACCAGTATACTCTTCTTCTATTATTGATGAGTTAAAAAATAAATCATTTTATGTTGCAGCAAATAATATTTATACAATTAAAATTAGATATGGTGGAGTTCTATCTAATACTGATGAATTTATTCTATTTTTACATAAAGTTAATGATGATTTTTGTAATGAAATTGATAAGAATTATAAGATAAATGATATTCCGCTTTTAAGGCTTGAAATGACAAAATCTGAGCTATCGCAATTCAAATCTTTAACAAAATTTCATAGAGATAAAATTCAGAATATTCATGATAAAAATAATGAGGGAATGCCTATCACTACACTTAAACAAAAATTTAATGGAAAATTATTTTATGGCGATCTAAAAAGCAATATATCAATATCTTCATCGGGTGCAGGAGATATTTTACATTTTAGTGATAGCAATCCATCTTTCACTATCAAGGTAAAATCAGGCAATTATTTTTTAGGAATGAAGAGATTTAAATTATTCAATATTGAATCTAAAGAAGGACTAAAAGATTATATTGTTGGAAAAATAATGGTTAAAGAGGGCGTTTATCATAGTCGTTCAAAATTAATTAATTTATTTTTTGATGGGAATATTTATCCATATATTTTAGAAGAAACTTATTCGAACACATTTTTTGCAAATTTAAAACATCACAACGCCAATATAACATCAAGCTTTAGAAATTTTTTTAAAAATAATTCTATAGTAAAAAATGATATAGATTACGAAACCTTTTATCCTGAATCCATAAGCCATTATATAGATCAAGAAGTATTTTCAAAAACTATTGCCTTAGCTGCAAGATTTCATTCAACTCATGGAATAGAGGGTTCTGAGATCAGATTTTTTGTTGATCAAATTAGTGGTAAGTATATCCCAGTTATAAGAGATTTGAATGTTGATCATTGGGCTAATTATGGTTTAGGCATTAGAAGTTTCAATACCCATTCTCAATGGTTTATGAACGATCAATTTTATACTACAGGTTCAATCATGACCCCATTTATTTATAAGAATGGAACTATGAATGATAATTGCGTAAAAGATGATAGTTGTCATTATGTTTATACTTCAAGATCCATTGGTTTTGACGGTATTAATGCAGTTATAAGAAGCTTTATCAAGAATGTTAATAATCGAATTAAATTTGAACAATACTTACATTATTTTTCAAATGAAAAATTTATTAAAACTTATCAAAATATTTTTTCTAGAATTTACAATTCAAATAATAGTTTTCAAAAAAATATTAAAAGAGTAATTAATAAATCAAAAAATATTTTTGATAATAATCCAAAATATTTTAAGGAAAATATTGATAAATTTTTTAATGACTCATCAGTTTCAATCTTCTCAAATAATGCCTCCAAATATGGAAATATTATTATTTTGAAGGGTTCATTAAATGAAGAATATTATATTTATAATTTAACTCCGTTCTCAATTTCAATGAGTATAAAAGATATAGCAAAAAAAGAATTAACTTGTTCACCTAAAAGTTATTTAAATCCTTCCCCATTTTATTCATTTATAACTAACTCTTTAGGTGAAAACAAATATAGTGTAATTAATTTAAAAACTATTCTAAATGTAGAAAAAACTAATGAATACTTGCAAAATAAATCTTATACAAGAATTTGTAGTAATAAGATATTGAGTAAGAATTTTATTAAAGAGAATTTTTCATTTAGATTATTTGATGCCATTCCAATTTCAAATAATAATATTTTATTTCAAGATGATTTAAAAAATAATTTTAGTATTAATTATTCTGTTAATTTACATAACAATAATAAGATTATTTTTGATAGTGAAAAAAAAATATCTCTATTACAATTTGGTCAGGAAGTTAAAAATGGCATTAATACGTTAAATTATTTAATTTTAAATAACAGTGATAATACCTACTCGCTAAATTTACAAGATTTAAAAAATGAGATTAATGTATTTATTAAGTCTCCAGATAATCCTATAGTTTTAGATGAGATTAAATCATACAGAATTACTTCTCAGAATTCTATTATTGATGATAAAACTCTTGTTTTAAAAAATATTAAATTAAGCAACTTTAAATACAATAACCTTTTACATGATCAACTAGATAATTTTTTTATCTCATCAGACTTAGATAAGGAATTAGCTATCCTTTCTCTAAAATTTTCATTTAAATCTGATGTTGAATCTTCATACGAGTATAGATTAAAGACTCATAATAAATTAGGTTTTTTACCTAAAGCAATTTCAAATCAAATTACAAATATACCTATAGAAACGACAATAAATCATATAAATTATTTAAAGTCTATTGATAAAGATAATATTGAGGATTTTCAGAAAGATAAGATTGAAGTTTTAAAAATTTCTAATGGAAAATTTTTTAAACCAATAATTGTCAAAAAAAATCAAAGATTAGTTATTGAGGAAGGTCAGACCCTTCAATTTAGTGAATCATCCGGTTTAATTATTTATGGTGAATTACAAGTTCTTGGTACCAAATCTAAACCGGTTAAATTTTATCCTATTAATAAATCATGGAAAGGGATTATTCTCTCTAATTCGGCATCAGAAGAGAATATTATGAAATTTGTAGAAATTAAAAATGCCTCAGGTGGCAATATGAATAATCATTTCTTATTTGGTGCGTTGACCACATCTTATTCTAACTTATCAATTTCAAACCTTTATGTTAGCAAAACTACTTCAATTGATGCGGTAAATTTTTATCATTCTGATATTATCATTGATAGTATAAATATTTCTGATTCTAGTGATGATGCACTTGATTCAGACTGGAGTAATGTAAGTATAAAAAATTCAAATTTCAAGTCATGTGGCGCTGACTGTATAGACTTTAATAATAGTTTTTTTAATGTTATGAATACCAATATTGATTCTGCAGCTGATAAAGGGATATCAATTGGTGAGGGTAGTTATGGTACCCTTGATAATATCTTTATCAATGATATTAGAAATGGCGTTGTTATTAAAGATTCATCATTGTCAAAATTAAATGATATATACATAAGTGAAGTTAAATCTTACCCACTTCTAACTTATGTAAAAAAACCAGAATTTGGTAAACCGTCTGTTTATTTTAGAAATATTTTTAAAGATGGCATTCTTCTTGAAAGATATTTTGATGATTCAAATAATGTAACAAATATTTATGATTAATAATTCTATTATTTAGTATAGAGCTTAAGAAAAACTTAATGTTTTTAGAAATTCTCAAGCATGCTCTTAGTCGCGGATCGATAATTCTCACTAATCAACTCTCTGTTCTTATTGCGATTCCTATCTTAGCCTCACGATTGGATTTTTTTATTTTTGGTCAAGTAGCTATAGGTTTTATTTTGGTTCAATTATCTTGGGTCGTTAGTGACTGGGGAGTTCAGAACTTTAGTATAGAAAATTGGAGTAAAGCAAAAACGCTGCGTGATAAAAATAGATTAATTAGCCTTCTACTGACTCTAAGATTAAGCGTTGCTATCGTTTGTTTATTGATTATCCTTTTTTTAATTCAGGTTAATCTTCTAAACTTTCCTTTTTTGTTTTGGATTTGTATTATTCCAAGCGTCCTAATGGGTGGCGCTTACCCACTGTGGTTTTTTCAAGTAAACAAAATTCCACAAACTATGATTTTTCCAACATTTGTTTCACGAATTTTATATCTACTTATCATATATTTATTAGTTAATGACAACTCATCCGCCTACTGGGCTTTTTTAGCACAAGGAATTAATATGGGAGTAATTACGTTGTATGCATACAGACATATGATTGTTCGACATTCTTATTCTTGGATGAATTTCAACAAAAAAAGATTTATATTGGTCTTGCAATCAAGTTTCCCCTATTTATTAAATGCAGTCACTAATAATCAAATTAATACCTTATGGGGATTTGGACTTGCTATTGTTGGTGGGCCAATGGCTATGGCAATTTTTAATTTAGGTGATCAGATTTATAGAATGGGAGGAGCCTTAACAAATGTAATTGCCCAATCAGTCAGAATTTATTCTAAAGAGAGTACCTTTGATAAAACATTTCCTAGTGTTTTATTTTTTATTTCTTTATATTTTTTACTAGCTATTATTATTATTTTCTTTGCTAAAGACATCGTTATCAAATTTTTTAGTATGGATTATTATGAGGGTATTAAAATAATTAAAATTATGACAATAATTTTGACTCTTCATGCGATCATTAAAATAATAAATTACCCGATTTTAGGAAAATTCTTCAATATTTACATAATAAATAATGTGACATCAAAATTTTTAATTTTCCATGTATTGATGTTTTTGTTTTGGATGAGTCATTTTAAAACACCATTATCCATGTCACTTTTTTTTGGTTTTGTTGTGCTTATCCATTTATTAACATTTATTTTTATGATTATTAAAAGAATGTATTATCATAAAAAAAAGAGAGATAATGATGATCAAAGACATAATCGAAATATTAAAGGATTCATATAAAAAAAACTGGATAACACCTAGAGATGGAAATATTTCATATAAACCTTGTAACTCAAATAATTTTACCATCACGCCAAGCGGCTTAAGGAAACAAGAGTTAATAGAAAATGATTTTGTGAATATTGGTTTTTCTGAGAAAAAATGGATTCAATTAAATAATAAACATTTAAAACCCAGTGGTGAGATTGAATTACATTTTGAAATTGTCAGATCAATAGAAAAAGATATATGTGTTATTCATTTGCATCCAACATATACAATCGCTGCTATGTATTCTGGAGTAGATTTATCTAAATTAGCAACTGATTTTCCTGAATTAAAAAGATATACCAGAATTTCAAAATATATAATAGATGCAGACCCACTAAGCAAAGATTTAGCTGTTAAAGGGAGAAAATGCTTACATATTAATGCTTTGAAAGATTGGTATGATTTTGATATTGTTGGTATACACAATCATGGGGTCATATCAATCGGAAAAAATCCCTATGAAGCTTATGAGCATATTGAAAGATTAGAGCATATTTGTAAGATTTTTTTAGCATCAAAATAACCAAACTAGATAATAATTTTATTTTGAAAAAATCTCATAAAATTTAATTGATCTAAATTATGTGATGTTGGAAAGTTTTTCTTTGAATGAATTACTTTAAGATCCTCAAGAATTTGATTTACTCTATTATCCCAGGTGTGAAATTTTTGAATTTTTCTTTTGGCGTTATAACCAATTTCTTTTCTTATTTTAGGATTACCTAAATAATAATCTACTGTATCAATAATACTTCCTGGTTCATAAAAAACAAAATCCTCCTCATTAATTAAATAGTTGTTTATACCACCTGGCATATTATCGAACTTTGATTTATTAGTAATTAAAAAACTCCCCAAAGATAATACATCCATTACTCGCCAATGCATACCAAGTGCGCCATTATGAATATTAATTTTTGTTGATGAGTAAATAGATAATAATTTTGAGTATTTGATTACCTCTTTAGCATAATACTTTTTAAACTCAGTCCATTCCCTCCATGTTTTTGGACCATAGATCTTAAATTTAATTTGAGCAGAAATTAATTTATTCATAATTTGTTCTCTTTCAATAGTTCTTGGGATTAATTCTTCAAAAATATGCTCACTTTCTTGAGATAAGACCGCTATACCAAATTTATCTAAAGTAATTTTTAATTCATCTTTTAATTTTTTTAAAGAAAAAGTGGAATGATGAAATAAACTTTTATCAATTTTTGATAAAACTTTCTTTAATTCAACTGTATTATGAGATTTTGTACATGAAATAATCTGATTGAGATTTAATGGTGGTGGTATGAACCCTACAAATGAAACATCAAGGTCAAATTTCTCGTTATGATTTATTTGATTTTTTGAGGACGTTGCTGCTGGTAAAAGTATTGACCAGTTAATATCTTTCTTTATTTTTAAATCCCATGCTATTGGGTTTATTAAAAAATAATAATATTGATTTTTGAAGAATTGGAAATCAATAATATTTTTTCCATTAAACTTATAATCTTGAATCCAATTTATAATTTTAATATTAGAACTTACTTCGCTACTTTCTAAGGTTTTATTTATCAGGAAGAAATAAATAATGTCATTTTTATATCTATATTGATCAATTATCTTTTTTAATGTTGATTCTCTTGTTGTGTAGAATGAATCTAAACCATTATTTTTGAAAGCAATTGATAACTCATATATTATTCTTTTATAAAAATAGGTATCTGGGGCATATATGATGAATTTAGTTGTTTTTTCCAATTATTAATTCCCAAGATTTTTTTAAATTATTTATAAATTTTGTTTGATTAGTTTTATTAATTTCTTTAAAAATATTCATCTTAATACTCCTATTATGTGTAATTTTTTTTACAACATAATTAACTTTTCTATTAGTTACTATTTGTAATTTCTTAACAAGATCAATTAAGCTAGATTCCGTGCCTTTGACCGTTATAGTTTTAATCTTTGTTGGTTTGTCATGATAATTTTTTTGTGAAACTTTATAAATTATTTCAATTACGTCATCAATAAAAATAAACGATGGCTTCTCATTTTTTGAATTGTTTACCATTAATTCTTCATTGTTTTTTATTTTTTCAAGAAATATTCTTGGAACTTTAAATTTATTTTCTAATTTTCCACCAAATACTGTACATAACCTAACTATTGATAGATTTAGCAATTCTGGAGCATACAAATTTTTTAAAATTTCTTCAGATGATGATTTTGTAATACTGTAAATAGATGGAGTTGTTGTTCCAAGATAAATATTAGTTAATTCAGCAGTAGATATAAATATAAACGAACCCTTTTTATTATAGATTTTGCAAGTTTCATTGTAATTTTGAAATAAAATTGTAGTAGCTAGTATGTTTGACTTGATTGCTTCAGTTGGTTTATTTTTTGCATCAGATATACGTGTTATCCCTGATAAATGAATGACTAAGTCATAGTGTCTGTCAAATATATCCCTAACTTTTTTTTCATTAATAATGTTAGTTTTTATATGATGATATTTAATATTAGGAAACACAGGCCCTTTTTTTATATCAATACCAAAAACTTTAAAGCCATTACTTAAATAATGTTTGACCAATTGCGATCCAACAAAACCAGAGGCACCAGTAATTAAAACAGATTTTTTCATTTATAAAAATCTAATATTTTATTGATTACAAATTGTCTTTCTTCTTCAGTCATCCATGGAGATATTGGTAAGGAAATACAAGATTTGACATATTTTTCAGTATTGATTAAGTTTTTTTTGCTATATTTTTGGAATAATTTTAGACTATTTAATGTCGGATACCAATGAACCATAACTTCAATATTATAATTTGTTAGGTATTTTTGTAATTCATCCCTTCTTGATGTATTGACTACAAAATTAGAGAAGGAATGATCATAGTTAAACAATGGAAGATTTAAATCACTAATTTTTTTAAGTGATGATATGTATTTTTTTGCATGATTTTGTCTTTTTTTTATAATAAATTTTAATTTTTCTAATTTGACGTTTGCAATTGCAGCATGAAGATTATCTAATCTTGAATTTACCCCAATAATTTCATGCTTTCCTTTTACATATTGACCAAGATTTCTATAAGCTTTTGCATTTTTTGCTAATTTTTTATTTTTAGTAAATATAAAACCACCATCACCAGCTACGCTAAGGGTTTTTAATGGATGAAGTGAGTATGCGGCCCCGTCAGAGAATCTTCCTGGTGTGTTTTTATTTTCATATGATCCTATTGCTTGTGCAGCATCTTCAAAAAAATGTAATTTATTTTTTTTACAAAACAAACTAATTTTTTTCATATCTACAATAAGTCCATTCATATGAGTTACAAAAACAGCTGTAATATTTTTATTTTTATTTTTATTAAAGGTTGATTCAATGTTGGATAGGTGAACATTTCCATCATTTTCAATATCACAAAATAACGGTTTTAACTCAGCTTTTATTATTGCATTGACTGTACTTATATATGTATGTGATGGAACAATAATATAGGAGTTTTTTGGGAGATTTGATAGTTTTAATAATATCTCTAAAGCATCTGTTCCACTATTCACCCCAATACAAAATCCATTACCCCCATGAAGATTTACGATTTTTTTTTCAAATAAATCAACATCTTGCCTAAGAATAAAAGACCCAGACTTTAAACAATTAAATACATTTTGATCAATTTTTTTCTTAAAAAAAGTATATTCTCTATCTAAATAAGCATACTTAACTTGCATTTAAAAATCCTTTTGAATTTTAATAAATAAAATTTTATGAGTTTAAAAAAATCATTTTTTGTGTAGCTAGTTTTCAATAATTTAACTTCTTCATTTTTGTCAATATATTTAAAGTTTCTAATTAAAATATAAGAATTAACGACAAAGTCTAAATCGAATTTTGTCGGTATAAACTTTTTCGATTCATTACTCATTATGATTAAATTTTTCTTAATATCATTATTTTTTGAAGTATGTTTAATAATAAATCTTAAATTTTCATCACTTTTGAGATTAGAATAATATTGTTTCATTGATTTTTTTAAATTAAAGTCCTTGACTATATCAAAATATAAATCATCTATCATATCTCTAAAATGAAAACTTTTTTCTATTTTTGATCCAAATTTTTTTAAATAAATGTTTTTAATTTGGGATAAATTAGATGTAGATTTATATACTCTTAAATCATTGATAATTTTTCTTGTTATAGATTTCCCGTTATAAGCCCTGACCAGCAACTCGCCATTTACTTTTAATCTTTTTTTTAATTTAATAAGCACATCATGCGGCTTATTTACATGATTAATTATTCCAAAAATAATACCAATATCAAACTTCGGTATTTTATTAAAGTTATCTTTATTTAAGTCAAAATAAAAACTTTTAATTTGAGTTTTAATTTTTAATTTTTTTTGTATTTTTTTTATATTTGTAATTTGATTTTTATTGAAATCAATATGATAAACTTGTTTTGCTCCAAATTTTAATGCGACAATTGATTGGAATCCAGTACCAATATCTAAAACAATCTTATCCTTGAAAAAATTATTTTTTTTTTGAAAAAAAATTAATTCACTATTAATTCGCGTTCTATATCTTTCTATAGAAACATTATAGTGATTAAAGGATAAATCATGTACCATTGAGTAAAAATTATTCATAATAGTATTATATGTTCTTACAAGACCAAATTAAAATATCAGATAAAAATCATTTCCCATGTATGCAACCTTGGGTTACTAATTTTGTTAGACTTGATGGATCTGTTACTTGCTGTACCCAAAACTCAACAAATATTGGAAACTTGAATAATCAAAATATCATCGAAATTTGGAATTCTGATGAAATAAAAAATGTTAGAAAACATATTAGTGCTGGCGATTACAAAAAAGCTGGTTGTGATAATGAATGTCCATTTTTACGAGGTTCATATAACAAAGTTACACATTCACCACCATCATCTGAATTAATTCTTCCATTGATTGACTATACAAAAAATAGTAATACTAAATATTCAAAAAATATTAATTTAGTTTTGGAAGATTACAATGAACAAAAATTAGAAGTAAAAGGCTTGCCTGTTTATACGGATGTTTTGTGGAACGAAAAGTGTAATGCAGCATGCATTCATTGTAATCAAGATCATAAATCAGAATTAAAAGTAAGTGATAAAGTAAAAGATGCTCTCAAGGAAAGAATCCCATACTCTAATTATTTGAGGTTCCAGGGTGGGGAAGTTTTTATGGAAAAGACTTTCTTAGATTTTTTTCAAGAAATTAGTAGGATAAAAAAATATCCTTTTTTTAAGAGATATCTAATTACTAATGGAAGTTTTTTAAATGATAGGTTAATTGAAAAGTTATTAAATAATTCAGAAAAGCTCAAAATACTTTTCTCTATTGATTCGGTTGTTAAAGAAAATTTCAAACAGATTAGAGTTAATTTAAAATTTGAAAGAGTGGTGAGTGCAATTACTAAGCTTGCAAATCTTACCAAACAAAAGAAATTTGATCTTACTCTTAACTACTGTGTGATGGATAAAAATTTATCTGAGTTAAAAGAGGCCTGTAACTTTGCTAAAGCTCATAATATAAAAATAAATTTTGCAGCTATACAACATGACTTTGGTAATGTTAATTTTTTCTACAAAAATAAGGCTGAGCTAAAAAAAATCAAAAACTTATTAAATGATATAAAAAACTATGCAGACAAAATTAAGCTGGACTATAGTGGTTTTGAAGGTTTAATTGCTCGATTGAATAATGCTATATCTGGAATTGGATATAAAAATGCACCAAACAAAAATTTCCTTGTTTCAAAAATTAAATTCTTCATAAAATATGTTAAACCTTGATGATTATTTAATTGGTGTTACATCTGGTAGCGAATCTGGGGCATGTTTGTTTTTTAAAGAAAAACTTGTTGCAGCTGTTAGTGAAGAAAGATTTTCAAGGAAAAAAAATGACTCAACTTTTCCTTTTCATTCAATTAATTGGCTTATAAAAGAATTTAATTTAAAAAAAAAATTTCCCTTTAAGATATGCTTTGGGTTTACAAATGGTCTTGATAAAAGATGCAATATATATGATTTACTTGTAAAGTCATACAATGATTCAATCTTGGATACTAATAATCTAAGTATAATTTCTAATAGATTTCAGACAGAAAATTATATTGATTCAAAGAAATTCTCTGAATTTAAAGAAAAAATAAAAAATATATTTCCTAATGCATTGTTAAATTTTTATCATCATCACGACGCTCACAGAGCATGCAGTTTCTATTCTGGTTTTGAGAATTTTTATGCTTTAACCTGTGATGGACGTGGTGATGGTTTATCACTTACATTGTCAAAATTCATAAAAAATGAAAACTTTCAAGAGATTTATCATGCCTACCATTTTCAAAGTTTGGGGTATTTTTATGGGAGAATGACGCATTTGTGTGGATTTACAGCGAATCGTCATGAAGGTAAAGTTACTGGACTTTCTGCAAAAGGAAACCCATATAAAGCAATTGATCTTGTAAATAAGATGATTAATTTTAAGAATGGTAAAATTTTTTCAAATTTGGGTGATTATTTTTTACCTTACTTTAGCAGTTACTCTAAAAAATTATTAATAGAAGCTAAGAAATATTCCAAAGAAGATTTGGCTGCAGCAGCTCAATTTAAACTAGAAGAAATTGTTATTTCATTAATTAAATATTATACAAAAAAAGAAAATTCTTTTAATTTATGTGTTTCTGGCGGAGTTTTTGCAAATGTCAGACTAAATCAAAAGTTAAAAGAGTTGAAAAAAGTAAATAATTTTTTTGTATTTCCAAATATGAGTGATGGTGGCATTAGTGTTGGCGCATGCTATGAATATTTAAGATTAAAAAGTCATAATTTTAAAAAGAATATCGACAACAAATCTATATTTACCAAAAAGATTAAATGTAATATGTATTTGGGCCCAAATATAAATGTAGATCAACTTGTTTCAACTGCAAAAAAATACAATAAAACCTTTCTGAGATATAGTGAATCTGATTTGATTGATTGTGTAATTGATTTACTTTTAGATAATAAGCTTATAGCTTTGTGTTATGGAAGGTCTGAATTTGGTCCAAGAGCTTTAGGACATAGATCATTAATCGCACTTCCATCAGACAAAGATATTCCAAAAAAAATAAATAACTCACTAGGTAGGGATAACTTTATGCCATTAGCGCCAGTAATGATTGATGAGGTTGCTTCGAAAGTTATTAAAAAATTTAAATATGAAGATCCTACTTCACCATTTATGGTTTCAACATTCGATGCAAAAAAAATTCTAAAAAAAACATCCCCGGCAATTGTTCACTCTGACAATACATGTAGAGTGCAAATTGTAAAAGAAGAACACAATCCTTTTTTATTTAAGTTATTAAAAAGATTGTATTATGAAAAAAATGTTCATTGTTTAATAAACACATCATTCAATATGCATGAAGAGCCAATAGTTGGCAATGAAATTTCTATTTTTAATACATTTATGAAATCTAAAATTAATGCATTAATATCACCACCATACATTTTTTCAAACTAAAAAATAATAAAAATTCACAAAGTTGTACTAGCACTTATCCACAATCTATTTTTTTTTTAAAAAAATAAGTTTTATCTTCTTAACATTTAAAAGATCAATGATTTTTTTATTTTAATATAAGTTATTGTTTTATAATGGTTTTTTTTTTAATAATTTTAATTTATATATATCTGATTTTTTTTTTCATGTATATTATATTTATCCACAATTTTATCCACAGAAAAATTAATATTGCAACTTAAATTTTAATATGCTAATTTATGAATAATCTATTTTCCAAAGGGGAGGTTTGGAATTGTTTGAATTAATTTATGTAAGTACTGCCGCGAATAGGATGACTAAGGATGATCTTCAGTCCATCATGTTTGAAAGTATGCGTCATAATTCTGATCACAGTATCACTGGCTTATTACTCTACGATCAAGGTTCCTTTTGCCAGGTTCTTGAAGGTGATGAAAAAGACATCAAAAGCCTTTATAAAAGAATCTGCAAAGATCCACGTCACTTCAACGTCAACTTAATTTCTGAGAAAAATATTGATATCAGAGAATTTTCAGCTTGGTCCATGCGTTTTATTAACTTAGATTTTTATGATCGAGATAAAATCAAAGGATACCAAAAAGATAACGGCAACCTGATGGATTGGAATGCTATCAATGCATCACTAGCCAAGAATATCCTAATGCAATTTAAAAGTATTTAATTCTTAAGCTTCTTTCATGAACCCAGCCAACCAAGCCTTTAAAAAATATGGGTTTTGGTTTGGGTTAGCAACTTTTTTAATCTTAACTTTCAGCAACACTCAGACATCAATCAACTCTGAAGCTTGGGCAGTTTTATCAATTATGCTGTTGATGATTATTTGGTGGTTCTTTGAAGTCATCCCTATTTATGTTACCGCTTTATTACCTTTAATTCTCTTGCCTTTATTGACTAATCAGAATTTCCAAGAGGTAGCAGCTCCTTATTCCAGTCCAAGTATTTTTCTGTTTTTAGGTGGTTTTATGTTGGCTATTGCAATAGAAATATCTGGCTTGCATAAAAGATTCGCCTATCTAATGATTTCAAAATTTGGACGAAGCATGTTTAGTATCTTGGCATGTTTTATGTTGGTATCTTATTTCACAAGTATGTGGATCATTAACACAGCCACGGCCTTAATGCTTCTTCCCATCGCTATTCAAGTCTGTAAAGAGTTGAAGGTAGAAAATACGCAATTTGAAATTTTACTGCTACTCAGCATTGCTTACTCAGCAAGTATTGGGGGGATGAGCACTATTATTGGCACTGCTCCAAATGTTTTTTTTGTTGGTTTTATGCATGAAAATTTTGATACACAAATATCTTTTTTGGAATGGATGACAGTGGCCTTACCGATATCAGCAATCATATTATCTCTTTCTTTTTTTATTTTCTTTTATTTAATTAAAAAAAATAAAAACATTGGACAAGCTAATTGGCAAAATATTTCATTAGAAAAATTACCTACTATGAGCAACGATGAAGTTAAGGTATTGTTGGTTTTTATTGTGACCGTTGTTGCATGGGTATTTCGAGATTACTTAAATCAGTTTAATTTTTTATCTAACTTAACTGATTCAGGTATTGCTATCACCTCAGCTTTTTTATTTTTTCTTATCCCATCTTCAAACAAAAAAAATGATTTATTGCAATGGAAGCAAATGAAACAATTACCCTGGGGTTTATTGTTACTCTTTGGGGGTGGCTTGGCCTTAGCAAAAGCAATCATAGTTAGTGGCTTAGGAGATTGGTTTGGGTCTCAATTAACTTTTCTTGATAACTTTTCTGTACTCTATATGATTTTTATTTTGATTTTTGCAACGGTATTTTTAACTGAGGTTTTGTCTAACACAGCTTTAACAATATCATTTCTTCCGATAATTGGCGTTTTAGCTACCAATATAGGACTGCCAGTTAATATTATTGGTATGGCTGTTGTAATGGCTGCCAGCTGTGCTTTTATGTTGCCAATTGCGACTCCACCAAATGCTGTTATCTTTGCAACAGAAAAAATTAAGGTTATGGATATGGCAAAAGTAGGTTTTTTCATGAATATTTTTACAATATTTATTATTACTTCAATTTTTTATATTATGATGTGATTTAATAAATAACTTAATCTATTTGTCATATGAATCCACTCATGGAAGTTGCAAGCGCTATTCAACTGGCTGTTGCCCCAGCTTTTCTTCTCACGGCAATCGGCGCGACTTTAACCGTCATGACTAATCGATTAGCACGAATTATTGATCGTTTTCGAGTGCTAAATGAAGTTCGGTCTAAATTGAGTAATGATGATTTGCTAGAACTAAATATGTTGCGGTTAAGAGCTAAATGGACTCATTGGGCGATTGCACTTACTACCTTATCAGCATTGCTCACTTGTATTGTCATTGCCTCAATATTTATTGGTACGGAAATACAATTCAACTTTGATCAGTTTATTGCTTTCTTATTTATTGGAGCGATGAGTGCACTTATTTTAGGACTGATATCATTCACGAGAGAGGTGACACTCTCAAAAAATGTGGTGAAACAATAAGAGTTAAATTAGTGAAGCTGAGTTAACAACAATGGTTACAAGTGCAATCAGAGATAAGATTCCAACATAGTAAACACTCTTACTTGTTTTTTGTTTTTGCTGGTGGCTTTTTAAATATTTTTCAAAATCTGTCATTTGTATTTATAATTTTTGTTAACCTTAATGCTAATGATAATGATTCTCATTTAAAAAATCAATAGCATAACTCAGTTTTTTAAATATTTTTTTAAGAAACGGCTTCTCTGGCTTTACTAAAGGCAGCTATAGCAATATCAAGGTCTTCAAAACTGTGGGCAGCGGAGAGCTGAGTTCGAATCCTGGCTTTACCTTGAGGTACAACTGGATAAAAGAAGCCAATCGCATACACACCAAGTTTCAGTAATTCTTGACTCATTTTTTGAGCCAGCACGGCATCGCCAAGCATGATTGGCACAATTGGATGATCACCGTTATCTACATCAAAACCTTGCTCCTGCATTCCTTTTCTAAAATAGTGAGTATTTTTTTCTAACTTGTCTCTTAATTCAGTAGATTGGTTAAGCATTTCAAATACTTTTAATGAGGCAGCGCATATATTAGGTGCTAGGGAATTAGAAAAGAGGTAAGGTCGAGACCTTTGTCTTAGCATATCAATGATTTCGGATCTACCTGAAGTAAATCCGCCGGATGCTCCACCAAGCGCTTTTCCAAAGGTGCTGGTAATGATATCAACACGATCTATTACATTGCGATATTCATGCACACCTTTACCGTGTTTGCCCATAAAGCCTGTGGCATGACAATCATCATGATGAACCATGGCACCAAATTCATCAGCGAGATCACAAATCTCGTCGAGTTTGGCAATCGTACCATCCATTGAGAATACACCGTCGGTGGTAATTAGAATACGTCGCGCTTTATTTTTTTTAGCTTCCTCAAGTTTTGCTCTCAAGTCTTGCATATCGTTATTCTTATAACGGTAACGTTGAGCTTTGCACAATCGGACGCCGTCAATAATGGAGGCATGGTTTAATTCATCAGAAATAATCGCATCTTCATTATTTAGTATAGTTTCAAATAACCCGGCATTAGCATCGAAACAGGCTGCATAAAGAATGGTATCTTCAGTACCAAGAAATTTTGACACTTCTTCTTCTAATCTTTTATGCAGGGTTTGTGTTCCGCAAATAAATCTAACAGAAGCGACACCAAAACCCCAACGATCTAAACTTTCTTTTGCTGCCTGAATGATTTCTTGATTATTAGCTAATCCAAGATAGTTATTCGCACACATATTGATAACAGAAGATC
>Ga0255766_10001650_pt1 | contig 20241 bp, 17 predicted proteins | sample 071ome_23_FD_179966 | JGI IMG/M metagenome (GOLD analysis project Ga0255766, IMG submission 179966) | Coastal salt marsh microbial communities from the Groves Creek Marsh, Skidaway Island, Georgia - 071403BT metaG (version 2) | ecosystem: Environmental > Aquatic > Marine > Intertidal zone >... | reverse complement strand
AATCAACATCATTATTACAATCACCAACAGAAACAATATTTTCAAAGTTTTTAATATTAATACCATAATTACCAATTGCGGATAATAATCCAGGTTTAATAATTAAAGCATCACCAATAATATATTCGTTAATATAGTTTATAGGAACAACTGTTTCATACATTTTAAAATCATCTATATAGCCATTTAGATAGTCAGTAGTAGTAGATGAATCATAAATACCAAAATAATTACTACATTCGCTTCGATTACCAAATATAGTAACATTCTGTACATATGATAGTTTTTTTACATAAATACCATTAACATAAGTAAAAATAGTAGCCTTATTGGCTGCTGTATTAAAAGTAAAGCTATTATCACCAGGATTAGTATTATTAGTATATTCAAGCTCTTCAAAATACTGTATTAATAAGTTTGAATTAGTAATATTTGTAGGTATTTCGTAAATAGAATTTTCATTTTTAAGAATTAAAACTATATGATACCATTCATCTTTTTTAAATTCAAGTTCATCTATATTATTGTTATACTGGCTATTTCTATTAGTAATTTCAATATTTAAGTTATTACTACTATTTAAAGATAGATTAATACTATGTTCTGTACCAGAATTAATAGGAACTCCAAATCTAAAAATATATTGTGTTTTGCTAATTTCATTAAATCTTATCCAAAATGCTATAGTATAACTTTTATTGTTTTCAAAACTTGCTTGATCAACATTTTGAGTATTAAAACTATAATAATCAATACCACCTGAACTAAATATATTACTACCACAATATAAAGAACTATTACCTTTTACATATTTAATTCCATAATAATCTATAGCGTTTTTAGGTATATTTGGAACAATGTTATATTGACTATATCTAGAATAAATTGAAGCAGTATTAGGATTTTTTAGTAATACATTATTACTAAAAAAATCAGTATTATCATCTATATCATTTAAATTAAAATCAAAATCATATGCTAATATTAAATTACTTCGAAAAAACTCAGGCATATCATTGTATAATTCTCTAACATCTCCTTTATCAGTCATTTTTGAAATAATTATATCAGTGTTTTTATCAATTTGACTAATAGATGCGTATTTTTGTGCAAGTGTTCTTTGGTTTTCTGTAATTGTCTTACTAACTGTAAGATCATTATGAATATTAACATTACTATCAACAGTTAAATTATTAGTTACATTTAATGTATTAAATATAGATGTATTAATATTAAGATTGCTAATACTTAAATCTCCATCAACTTTTAGATTACCAAATATTCTTAAATCAACATTATCATTTGGTCCTCCAATATTAACATTGCTAGAATAATTAACAATATCAATACCATAATTACCATTTGCACTAATATTACCAGGTTTTATTTTAGTTATTTTTCCAATAATATTGTTTTGTATATAATCAATAGGTAAATTAGACTCATAAATACGAAAATCATCAATATATCCATTAATTGTTGAATTGTTAGTATAACCAAGATATATATTTACAATTCCATCTAGTTTATCAGTATCTCTTGATAACTTATTAATAACACCAGTAAAATTATTAATTCTTATACCATTTATTAAAATAATTACTTTATCAGTATCAGTAGCACCATCATTATTTAAAATAGTAATATGATACCATTCATTTTTATTTAAAGTATAAGTGTATTCAATTTTTTCAGAAACGCTTTTAAAAATTATTAATCTATTAGTGTAATATTTAAAATAGAATATATCAGTTGATTCAGTATTATCTTGAAAATTTAAAATAAATGTATCATTATTACATTCTTCATTTAAAAACAACCAAAAACAATAAGTATATTCTGTTGCGTTAAATTGTCCTATTTCCATCTTAATTTTATAATAAAGCTCATCATTGATTTCAGCAGATCCAGTTCCTACATAATATTCTTTTTGTAAATTACTTTTTGTTCCGTTTTCAGTGCTTAACGTTCCATAGTCTCCTGCATAATTACTAGTAAAATCATCTTTATTAAACTTATACCAAATAATTAAATGTGATTCATCTTGATCTAAATCCTCACGAACAATAAGATCATATTTTTTGTTGTTTTCGGGTTTTAGTTGATATTTATCTTCCAATTTGATCCCGTTTTCTGCAATATTACAATATACATCTAATTCGCATATTGGTGTAGTTGTTCCTATACCAATATTTTTATCCAAGGTATTATATATATATTTACTTGTAACATTCCATATAGTTCCTAGTTCATAGGGCATTCTTATATTATTATTTGGTTAAAAAAATTAAAACATAGTTTGTTTCATTCTTTTAGAATAAATACAAAATTCTAAATAAAAACTTTTTAGTGTTCTAGGTATTAAATTATCATCAACTAGATGTTTGAAAGATATATCTAATTTTCTTAATTCTCCATTAATAGGATTAAATACATAATTTTGTGTATCCAAATTAAATGTTGATATAGTTCCAGTACCATTTGGTTCATTGTAAACAGTACTTGGATGAAATATCATAGAACTAAATACATCATTTGAAGTATTTCCATTATTAACAGTTTTTAATCTATAATCATTAACACAAATATATATTTTTTTTAATAAAGAATTAGGACTATCTATAGTAGCATATGATTCAACTAATTTAATACTAGTTACATTTTTTATAGGTTCAATTTCAATACTAATATTATCTTTATCTGTTCCATCCACAATTATTACTTTTTTATCAATAATATCTTCATCAAATACCATTTTTTTATTTTAATTTAGATAAAAATATATGTGAATCCGTTTCATTAATAATTTTCTTAATAATATTATTTGCATATTCGTGGCTACCTAAATGATCAGGATGTATTAAAGAACCGTAATTTGTATTCGAATAAAATACAGGATAAGTATGAACATATGTTTTGCAAGTTTCATAGGTCATAACATCCGCAAGTCTACAAGATTTGCTATCTTTAAAACAAAATCTATCATTCTTTTTGTATAATGATAGCATTTTTTCTGCTGCCTTACGTGAAACAATATAACCTGAAGCAGATGGTATAATCATTTTCCATTGAACCCAATTAACATTTTGTTTATACACATTATGTAGTTTTTCAACCGTTGGACCCATACAACAATGTAATTGTAATACTTCGGCATCATTTGGAATTGATTTTAATAATGCTTCTACATTTATTTCGTGAGGTATAATTGTATCATCTTCAAATATTATAAACCAATCTTCATTTGATTTATAGCCTTCTTCAATAGCTAACATATGACTGATTAATGTGCAATGTTCAACCTTGCAATTTTTACAATTTTTAAAATATCTGTCAGTAGGATCACATTTATAAGGAAGATCGCGATCATCTACGTAATCATCAACATCATCAGGTGTTATTGCTGACACACGTATATTTTTAGTAATAAAATTAATATTTTTGAATTGATTAATCATTAAATCTCTACGTCTAATACATTCATCTACATTTATCCAAATAGCTAACATTTTATTATAAATTAATTATTACTGTTTATATTTGGTAATTTATAGATTGGTGGTCTAATAATATCACCTTTTGTTGAATCACAATTCATCATAATATTCATATTTTCTTTAGTTATTTCATTTTCTGTAATTTTTTCATAACCATAGAAAGCACCCAATAATGCACCGGCTATACTAGCATTTGTATCAGTATCACCTACGATAATTTCGGTTTTTTTCCATTTACCTTTAATACCTATTTTTGCTTTTTGTCCTTCTTCTGGTCCTAAACAAATAATAGCATCAATCGCATCTTTATAATTATTAAATTGAAACAATCCCCAAAATGCACAATAATATGCGTGTAATATATGACCTTTGTTAACTGTAACATCTCTAAAAATATTATTAACGGCTTGATCAAATACTGTTAAAAGTTCTTCAAATTCTATCATTTCTCTAATTGTTTTTTGAATTACCTTTTTTGATTTATTTTTCATTGCCATTCGTATAGCAGTTATATACGTATATACCGCATTATATACAAGTTTAGAAGGATTAGTAATATATACATCTGTTTTAATTATTTCATCATCTTCTACAAAAGCTAAAGGATAACATCGCATTAAAGGACCATTTGATTGTGAATTTTCTTTAGTAATATCATCTGGATAATATTTTTTAAAACGATTACAATATAATTTATATGTAGGTTTTGGTGCTATAAATAAATTTCTAGTATTGTTTCCCATAAAAGGTGAATTACCTTTACAATTTTCAAAATTATTATTTGCCCATAACATATAATTTACAACTGCTTTTTCTTCTGTATATCCATCTTTAATTGTATTTAAAAGAATTAGAGCTAATTCAGTATCATCTGTTATTTGTCCTATAGCAGAAACTTGTTTTCCGTAAGCTCTATTATATCGTGTAATAGGTGCATCTAAAATTCCTGTATAATGTGCAAAAGGAAAGAATTCTACTGGAGCACCTAGCGCATCACCCAAAGCGTGTCCATATATTATTCCGTTAATTTTATTGTCCATTGCTAATATTAATATTAAGAAATCATTTTTTATATTTATTAATTGTAAATAATGAAAAAAGCAAAATGTATTCGTAATACATCTACCTGGTCGCATATAGAAAAAAACCAAAAGTTTGATACTCCTGGATTCAAACCAAAAGAAGTAATTGAAAATTTAAACGCATATTCACCAAGAATGTTTAAATTGATGGAAAATATTCAAGAATTAGATAAAAAAGATTTAGAAGAAAATGGTAAATTATTTAAACACGTAATTTATTCAGACGTTCAGGGTATTTATGGTTCTAAAATGATTGCAAGTGTTTTAATCGCAAATGATTATAAAATGTGTTATAATAAAAACTTAAAATTATTATCAAACAATAAAAATAGTTTTGCTTTATTAACATCCTCTGTAATTTACGGAAAACCTTTTCCTGCTACATTAAAAAAAGATATTCTTTCTGTATTTAACGAAAGACCTGATAACATTTACGGTGAGAAAATAAGATTTATTATAATAGACAGTGGATACAAAGAAGGTATTGATCTATTTGATGTTAAATATTTTCATATATTAGAACCAGTAATAACTAAAGCAGAGGAAACACAGATATTAGGACGAGGACTAAGATTTTGTGGTCAAGCTGGATTACCTTTTGATCCTAATAATGGTTGGAAACTAAACGTCTTTAAATATAATATGAAATATACAGATGATATGGATAGTTTTCAATTATATTTAAAACATTCTAATATAGATTTAAGTTATATTAATTTGACAGCAGATTTAGAAAATCTGTTAAGAATATCGGCTGTTGATAAACATTTAATTAAAAATTTACATATTCCTCCTAAAACAAGATTTGATAAATTATTTAGTGAAAGTTCTAATAAAAAAGACATAACTGTAAATGTATATGGTAAATTATATCACAATAATGTTCCTATTAAATGTAAATTAAAATGCCACGGTCCTTTACAAGCTACACATAATGGTTTATTATTATTGGCTGCAATAAATACTAATTATACTTATTATAATGTTATGAATGATAAATATCCTAAAAATATTTTGTGTAATAAATTACCTACTGACGATTTATTATGTAAAAATGTAAATGAATTATGGATGAAACCTGTTCAATTTTTAATTAAAAATGGAAATTCAATTATGAATAAAATAAATATGTTAGTAAGTGAAAAGAAAATAAGTTTAAAAAATTATAATGATATTATGGAATTTATTAATATATATTATAATATAGAACTCTTAAACACAACTAAAAACAATTTAAAACCTCCATCTATTTTTTATAATTATTTAGATTTACAACAATATATTAAAATTAATTTTAAAAAATTAATTTGGGCTAAAACCAAAATAGAAAACTTATGTATTAAAAAAGAAGAAGAAATAAAATTAACACCTACACAAACCTTTATAAAAACATATTTTACACCTAATAATATTAATAAAGGTATTCTTTTAAATCATTCTGTAGGAACTGGCAAAACTTGTGCTGCGATTTCTACATCTGTTAGTTTTGTTAAAGAAAACTATACAATATTATGGGTTACACGACATACATTAAAACAAGATGTATGGAAAAATATGTTTGATAAAGTATGTAATAGTATTTTAGGTGATGTTACAGATAAAAAAGAAAAATTAAAAATAATAAAACAAAATTGGTTTCCAATTATATCTTATAAACAATTTACCAATTTAATAGCTAAAAAAAATCAATATTATAAAGATTTAGTAAAAATAAACGGTAGCGAAGATCCTTTCAAAAATACTTTAATAATAATAGATGAGGCTCACAAATTATTTACGAATGATCTTAAACCCATTGAAAGACCTGATGTTATAAAATTAAAACAAGCTTTACATAATTCCTATGAATTATCAAGAAATAATTCTTGTAAAGTAGTTTTATTATCTGCTACACCTATTACGGAAGATGTTATGTCTTTAAATAAAATGTTAAATCTTATATTACCTGTTAATTCTCAATTACCTGAAAATTATGAAGTATTTAAAGAAAAATATTGTGATATTAATGGATTAATAACAACTGAAGGAGCTATAAGTTATATTAATAATATTTCAGGTATTGTTAGTCATCTTAATAGATCAGGTGATATAAGGCAGTTTGCTTATCCTGTTTATAAAGATATTATGACTGTTCCTCCTCCTACTGAGAATTATACTGAAAAACTTAAATTGGTTGAAAATACACTCAAAAATACTAAGGATAAAGCAACAATAAAAACTGAAATTAAAGAATTAAAGAAATTAAAGAAAACAATGGATACTGCTGAATATACTAATAAACTTGCAATATTAGAAGAACAATTAAGTAATCCGGTTAATATTAAAACACTTAAAAGTGATATAAAAAAATTACAGGATAGTGCTAAAAATGATCATTCTGTATTAAATGAAATAAATAACTGTCTTGCTATTAAAAAATAATTACCATTATATGATATTATAAAGTATTATATGGTAATTATAAAGTATTATATGGTAATTATAAAGTATTATATGGTATTATAAAGTATTATAAAGTATTATAAGGTATTATAAAGTATTATAAAGTATTATATGGTATTATAAAGTGATAGAATATTCTTATATAACAGGTTTTCTTTTTTCTCTTGCTTGGATACTACTATGTAATTTCATTTTAGTTTTTAGTTCTTTATAAACTTTACGTTCATCTTTGTTTAATTTTGAAATTTGTGTTTCATTTTTCTTACAACAACTACAAGTATTACCCATTTTATAATATTTTTTCAACTGTTTCCAATGCACCTTCAATCCACGCCTGTCTACTACTATATATTTCTCCAACTACCTTTATATTATTATCTATCTTATTTATTTTTTTCTGTATCTCTTTTGAATTTACATTTGGTTTCCAAAAATGACTTCCACAACACCAATAATGTTTAGTTATCCATAATGGTTCTTCAACATTCTTATCAGGAAACATTTCTTTTACCATTCGTGTTATTTGTTTTTTAGTTTCTTTTACAGATAAAGTATTCCAATAAGTTGCTATATAATCATCAGAATAACTAATTTGAACTAAATCATCTGTAATAGGAATAATAAATTGTAATTTATTATCAGTTATAGTTTTTTTAAGATTATTTAACCATTTATTTTTATTTAAATCATATTTTGCATATATTCTTAGTAAATTACCTACAGATACAGTATCAAATATATCTTTGTATGGTTCAAAAAAAGGAATACTCATATAAGCTTTTTTACATACTGCTAAATATAATTTAGAATATTTTATAGTTTCTTTATCAGTTATGATATGATCTTTTTTAATATCTTTTAATTGAATATTAAAATCTACAATTATATTTTTAGATATTATATAATCATATAATGATTTTGATAATATACTTAGACCACCTTTTAATATAAAAAAATCATTATTTTCTACATCAAAGTCTTTCCTTAATGTATAAATAGCATCGGCAGCGTTTAATCTATACATTTCGTTAATATAACCTAAAGATCTTTCTAAAACTTTAATTTCTTTAGTAGGCATAAATGTTCCTAAATAATTATGAAATGTAAATTGTTTTAAATCTAATTTGGATTTATAATTAATTACGTAGGACCAAAGATCACTCAAAGATTTATAATTTGAATTATAATGTTTTAATAAACCTTGCTCATCTAACATCTTTTCATCTACATAATAATTCTTATTTGGATTTATATCAACTATTAAATGCTCTAAATTAAATTCTTTTATTAATTTCATTACTAGCTTTTGCTTTTTACCTAATCTACCTGCTCCTACATCATATTGATCTTTATAAGTATATATACGACCACCATATCTATCAGATTTTTCTATTATTCTAATATCAGTTGTTGTCTTAGAAAGTTTATAGGCAGTATAAAGACCTGCAATTCCTGCACCAACTATTATAACTGTCATATTTTTCATTATATAAAGAATAAATAATGAAATTACCGTATGTATTTATTTTTGATATAGATCAATGTATAGTTGGAGATGTAAAATATATTATAGAAGACCAATTTTCTTATAAATTACTTAAAGAACTTTATAATAATTCAGTTAATTATAATCCAGACTATAGTAATATAATAAGACCAGGATTTGTAGAATTTGTTAAATATATTAAAAATAAATTTAAACCGTGCGAATTATTTTTATATACAAATTCATCTCATAATTGGGCAAATACAGGTATTATTCCTATTATAGAAAAATCAACTAAAATTAAATTTACTAAACCATATTTTACTAGAGAAACATCTATATTATTTAATAAATCTTTAGACGAAGCATATGAGAAAATATTTCCAATATTACAAAAGAAATATAACGTATCTATAAAACATAAGGATTATATTATTAATAATAATTTAGTATTTATTGATAATATTAAAAATAATACAACTACGCATTCAAATAGACAAATTACTTGTCCGGAATATGATATATTACCTTATATATGTCCATATGAAAATATGTTAGAAATATTTGGTAAAGAAATATTATGGAAGAAAGAAGTTGAAAAAAATATTTTCAATGGTAGTAAAGAATATTATAATCCAAATAGTGATAATATATATTCAAAAGATATAATGATATATAATTTATATAAAACAATTAAAATACGTAATAGTGAAATTAATAATGAAAAATATAAAAACGATGATTTTTTTATAAACTTATGTAATAAATTACCTGACTTAACAGATAAAACAATAGCGAAATTACAATGAAAAAAGTAAATATATTTTTTATACAAATAGAAAATTGTATTTATGGTGATCTTAGATTTAATGAAGCAGATTACAATATGTTTAGAACAATAAATAATATTCATCGTAAAAATAATTATACATTTTCAATTGATATATTAAGACCTGGTGTTATAGAATTTATACAATTTATTAAAAAAAAATATAATAATCCCTATATATATGTATATTCAAATTATGATCATTGTTGGATTACAGATTATGTTGGTCCTTCAATTCAAAAACATTTTAAAGTTAATAAACCATATTTAACAAGTTCTCATTTTAAAAATGAGAATCTATTAATAGATGATATTATTAAAGATAAAAATATAAATAATTTATTTTTTATAGGAACATATGATTGCACTATAAAATACAAAAAAAATCAAATTATTATACCATCATATGATAATTTACAATATATTAATATTAGACAAAATATGATAAATTTTTTTGATAAAAATATATTTGATAATCAAGATTTTCAAAATACATTTATTAAAATAATGAGTCAAATATCTTTTACTAAATTATCTAACTATGATCCTATAATTTTACATTTAATTGAAGTTTTAAATATGAGATATATAGAACTTAATAATAAAACAGATGATAATGAATGGGAAAAACTTAAAAATTGTATTCATTTGAAAAAAAATACATTGTAGGTAATTTATAATAATTGAAAAACATAAAACCAAAATGATGTAAATGAACAACATTGTTTTTAACATAACATTTTGATAATATCCAAGAAATAATATTATAATGTGTAATTATTTTTATTTCATTACCAATTGGTATTTTTTTATAAATATTATTTAAATTATATTTATCTATTTTTGATCTACTGGTTTTGATCCATATTTGTTCTAAATCAACATATATATGTATATTATTAAAAAATGGTTTTGATAACAAAAAACTAAACAAATTATAATGATTTTGTTGTTTATAATCTTTATACAGTTCTGTTAATAAATAATTAACAAATATATTTTTATCTGTTAAATGTATCTTTGATGTTATATTTATGATAGTATTTGTTGTAGAAACATAATAATTAAGATTATTATTTTTATTTTCATTCATTAATATAAACTCCATACAAATATTTGCAATATTTAAAGGACTATCATTTTTAATATTTTCTTTTTCAAATAATGCCATTAAACAATTTGTTTTACCTTTTGTAATTGTCAAATGATTACTTCCTTTAGCTATAATATTGTATTGATTTGGATTATTTGGTTCATCTTTAATATTAAAAATATTAATGTATTTATCATATTCACCTAATATTGTTAAAGTATTAATATCATTATTTGGTAATATTTTGCCAAAACCAAAATATAATTTATTTTTAAAATTATGCGTAGCACCATATACTATTTTTGATTTTATTTTATTACCATTATTCAATAAAACTCTATAACCACCTGACGAATGTCCAAACAAATATATATTATCTTTATTTTCAGGTAAATAACATTCATTTGAAACAATTGCTTCAATATTAAGATTATGTTGAATACCTAATGTTTGAATATTCGATACAAAAGTTGCATAGTGAATAGGATTAATTTTATATCCAGTCCAAATTACAAATGTAATATTATTATTTGTTGTATGTGAAGATATTGGTTTATAATAAGCAATATTAGGTTTATTGATAATATTTAAAGATGATCTAAAAATAGAATTAAAATTTATAAATCCATTAATAGAATTTATGAAACATAATAATAATAATAATCTCATTTAAAAAATATCAGTTATTCTAGGATATTTATATTTTTTAAATATACCTTTAAGTAATATTATAGGTTCATCGTGTTCTAAAACTTTAGTTAATAAATATTTATCTTTTAACACATTATTAGTTGATTGACGTTTAAATTGCATATAATCTTGTGATAATATCATATATGTTAAACATTTAACAATTTTTTTACCTATAAAACTATTCATATAATTATGACGAACTGTCACAAACCATCTTGTTTTACTTGGAGCTATAGGCAACATAGAAACACCTATAACCATTTTAGCACTATTTTCACCAATTTGAACACACGACCAAGCAGTTGAGGGATATTGAAACATATTAAAATTATATGTATAATTTTTATTTGTATTGTAATTCATATATTTAATATTTTTTTTTAAATAATATTCAAATGATATACCAATACTATCATTAAAATCATATGTTTTGAATCTTTTAGGTTTTTTATGACTTCCAAAACCAAACATAGTATTATGAATATACTCAGGATGATTTAAATCCATTGAATTATAAGCACAATAAGGTAAATCTTCATCCATATCTACTGTTATATAACTTGTTTCGTATTTTTTAAAAGGTATTGTAGGTGGTTTAACAGTTGTAGATTCATTCATATTCCACCATATCTTACCATCACATTCAGTAACTATACCAAAACTATCTTTATGTGTATGTTTTAAACCGTGATAAGGGCATACAAGACAATTATTACTAATCCAACCTTGATCAAGTTTAGATCCTAAATGCTTACAAATATTAATTGTAGATAAAATATTAGTTTCGTTTTTCCATAAAACAAGTGGTATATCACCAATATTACATTTATATGGTTTGGATAAATCAATATCTTTTGAAAATCCAATACAATTCCAATAATTTAAAAATGCATTTGTATTGGAAATAGAAATTAAAAATAATAAAATATTTAATATCATTTAAAATATGTTTATTTCTCCTTTTTATATGAAACTAGAAAATAAAATTAAATATACTTCAGCCTTACAAAAAGGTAATCAAGTTGGATTATCACTTGGTTTATCTACTTTTTTATTTACATCCATTAGAAAACCTGAGATATTATTATTAGATTTTTTATTAGGAACATTTACATATGGTATTGATCGTGAAACAGATGATAATAATATGTTATTATATAATGGTATATTTGGTTTATGTTGTTTATTATTATTAAAAAATAATTTAACAAAATTATATATTCCTATTTTGTATTTAACAAAATATTATAAAAATAATAAAAATAAATTAAAGATTTTTAAACCGTGGATAATAACTTTATTATGGTGTTCAACTGTAATAATATTACCACATTTATATATTTCAGGTAGTTTTAATTTAGATACAAATTTTAATAGTCTATGTTCATTTAGTTTTTTATTATATAGTTTAAGCAACTCAAATGATCTTAAAGATGATCAAGATGATAGAGATAATAATATTACTACATTTGCTAATTATTTTAATAAAACCCTTGTAAAAGATATTATTATTTTAAATTTAATTTGTAGTATAGTATTTGGATTAAAAATATACTTGCAATAAATAATTCCATCTCATATTCTATATTATCCAACAATAATAAGTAAAATATATGAATAAAATATATAACTGTAAATATTACTATAAAATTTATTGATAATTGTTGAACAAATGCGATAAGTAATCCAACATAACAAATATATCTGAATATAATATGAGACCAAAAAGCATTATGTAAATCTTGTTTTTTTAAAAAATTATCAGAAATTATAAAAAATATTACTATTGATGCTAATAAAAAACAAGTTCTATTTAAATCTAAATATTTACAATTATAATTAAAATTAATAATAAAAAATTGTATAAAATATATTGTTGCTATATATTTATCTAACCAGTGATTTATACTATTTAATACAGGATCATACCAAAATATTAAACTTAATATTCCACATAATATTATATAAGATCCACAAAATTTAATATAACTATTTTTATTTTCAATTCCACATAACCCTACAAATAAAAACCAAAAACTACTTACACCTAATATATTTTTATGTTGTTTAGTATAATCTTCAATATTACTTGTAGACGTATATAATATTGAATCCATAATATTCTATTATAAGTATTATTAATTTAAGCTCCACAACTCAAGCATTCAGTATCCTCACGTTCATATTTCTTTGCTTCTTGTGAAAATGCTTGAACCCTAGCAACTGGTCTAGTCCTTAGATAATATATACCTGTCTTTAATCCTTTTTTCCACGAATAAAAATGCATATTACTCAATTTCGTAATATCAGGATCTTCTAAGAAAATATTCATACTTTGCGATTGACATATATAAGCACCACGATCCGATGCTTGTTCTATTATAGTTTTAGGATGTATTTCATAAGCGGTTTTAAATACTTTACGAATATCTTCAGGAATCTCTTCAATATTTTGAACAGAACCTTTTTGATCAATTAATTTATTTTTCATTTCTTTGTTCCATAACTTCAATTCAATAAGTTTATTGATAAGATATTTATTTATAACAAAGAACTCACCTGCCAATGTTCTACGATTATATATATTTGTTGTAAAAGGTTCAAAACATTCATTAAAACCCAATATTTGACTCGTAGAAGCTGTAGGCATTAAAGCAATTAAAAGACTATTACGAACACCATATTTACTAATACGTTCTTTTAATTTTTTCCAATCCCAAAGATTAGAAGGTTCTACATTCCACATATCAAATTGTAAAATATTATTAGAAATTGGTGATTTATCATAAGAACTATATGTTCCATATTTCTCTGCCAAATCTACTGACATTGTTAAAGCACCATAATATATAGTTTCAAATATTTTCTTATTAATATCTTTTGCCTCATCGCTATCAAAAGGAATATTTAAAATAGCAAATACATCTGCTAATCCTTGAACACCTATACCGATTGGTCTATGTTTTTTATTACTTACTTCAGTTTCTTTTGTAGGATAGAAGGTTTTATCAATAATTTTATTCAAGTTTTTTGTTAAAATCATAGCAGTTTTTGAAAGTTTTTCATAATCATAATGTCCGTCTTTAATATACATAGGTAAAGCGATACTTGCTAAATTACATACTGCTGTTTCATCTTTATCACTATATTCAATAATTTCCGCACATAAATTAGATGATTTAATTGTTCCTAAGTTTTTTTGATTACTTTTAGAATTACAAGCATCTTTAAAACAAATATATGGTGTTCCCGTTTCTTTCTGTGCTATACAAATTGCTTTCCATAAATCTTGAGCTTTTATCTTTTTTTCATATTTATTTTCAGTTTCATATTTATTGTAAAGATTAACATAATCTACTCCATATACATCTGATAATCCTTTACATTTATCTGGACAAAATAAACACCATTCTTCGTCATTCTTTACTTTTTCCATAAATAAATCCGGAATCCACAATGCTATAAATAACTCACGACACCTTTCAGCTTCATTACCGTGATTTTTACGCAAATCTACAAAAGATTCTATATCAGGATGCGATGGTTCTAAATAAATTGCAAAATTACCATTTCTTTTTCCACTATTATGAACTATACCCATTTCAGTAACATAGCTATGATTATCTTTAACATTAAGATCATATACATATCCTTCGAAGTTTTTCATTTTATCAATTGACTTAATACCCGTCCATAATACATCATTATGTTCAAAATAATTTAAAATTTTTTCATCAGGTTTTTTATCAGTATAATCAAAAATACTAAATAACTCCTCACAATATGGAATACATACTACATTGTATTTTTGCTCAGATTTATAAAAACCATCTACTAATACTCCTAAACGTAAAAACAAGTATTTAACATAATAACAAATATACTTTTTAGCATCATCCACATTATAAAACATACAAGTATATGTATCACTTATCTTACATCCATTTGCTTTCAATAAACCTTCCAAAAATATTTTAACACAATCTTTTGATAATTGTAAAAAGTTCTTAATAGGACGAATACCTTCTTGCGTTTTCCATTTAATTATTGTGCGGTTTTTTTCAGAATATTTACTATACTCTATTTTATATTTATTCAAAAAATCAATTAAAGCTTTTAACATATCAGCACCTTTATCCCTATAAAAAGATACGTGTTGATATCCACTATCAATATAACCATTACTTAATATTATACCCGAATAAAGACACATATCATCATCACATTCAACTTCATCATCTACAACTGGTATAGGATAACCAATATAATCAAATGTAGTTAGTGATTTAAGATCTACATAAGTTGGAACTTTATCAATATGATTATTCATATAATTCTTCAGTTCATTAATAGGCAACGAAGGCATATTCGTTAAAGCATATATTTGATGCTCAGGTGTAACATACACTGTATCAATAGAGTTATTAGTTCTAACTCTAAAAGTATCTTTATTAATTTTTGTTGTTATCTTCTTTAAAACTTTATGATAACTCCCATCTGCCGTTAAAACATATTCTCCTTCACGGATTTTTTCTATTTTCTTTGTTCCTGAAAATGTATATACATTCGTATCACCGCGAAAACATTGATCTACATACATTGCTGTCTTATTATAAACAGATAACATTGGAATAATACCATTGCTTGTTCCGTTTGTTCCACGAATATAAGAACCTTTACCTCTTACATCGTGAACGTGTAATCCTACACCACCACTATATTTTGAAATATTTGCACAACTCTTCAATGTATCAAATATTCCTTCAATACTATCGTCTTTCATTGCTTGTAAGAAACACGATGCCATTTGGGATCGTGGTGTTCCTGCATTAAATAAAGTTGGTGTTGCGTGAATTGCAAGTTTTTTAGACAACATATCATATGTTTCAATAGCATCTTTAATATCATTACCGTGAATACCTAAAGCAACCCGCATAAATAAATGTTGGGGTCTTTCTACTATTTTATTTTCTACTCTTAACAAATAAGAACGTTCTAAAGTTTTAAAACCAAAATAATCAATATCATAATCACGATCATAATCTATTATACTATTTAGTTTTTCTTTATGTTCATTAACTACACTACAAACTTCATTTGAAATTAATGGATTGTGATTATCTAAACGATCTTTAGCATTATATAAAATATTAATTACTTCACTAAAAGATGGTGAAGTATTTTTATGATGATTACTAATTATTATACGAGAACTTAATATCCCATATTCTGGATGTTCTGTAATATAACTAGAACATATTTGAGATGTTAGTTCATCTAGTTCTGATGTAGGAACACCATCATAAATACGAGCACATACAAATTGCGCAATACTAGTAGGATTTAGATTTGGTAAATCTTCACTATGATTTTTAATGCGACGAGTGACCTTGTCGAATGATACATCTTCATAACTACCATCTCTTTTTTTAACCCTCATTGTTATGGTTATTAGTGTTAAAAAATGTTTATATGCTTTTTATGAACATCCTGCAGATGTCCAAGGAACACCACACGCTTTAGCCCATCCACACCGATGTAAGTTTTTAGGACCAGTTTCATTATTATCAATATACTCTTTAGCATCTAAACGTGCTAGATATTCTGGATATACTTTAGAACAATCATATTTATACTTATAGTTTGCACCTGAAGCATCTGTAATAATAGTAGCAGAATTTAATTTAAGGTGTCCATTACGATCAGTTCCATCCTCGTTTGGTGGTGTAATTCTGTAGTTAGTAGTTCCAACATCATTATATCCACCATACATCGTTGTAAATGATGCTAATGTTTTTAGATCTTCAAGATCAGCACTGGTTTTAAAATCAGTTTGACTAACGGCAGTATTAGGAACATAGTCTGTGGCGATGGTACCTGAACCTGGAGCCCAAAATTCATCTCTAGTTGTTTTAATATCAGTAGTAGCAAAATCTGGAATAATACTTGGATCTTGCTTACATTTATGTTTAATATAATCTTTGTTATCTTTAGTTATAGCATAATCATATAGATTAACAAATTTATCAGATTGAGCATCTTTTTTTCCTATATATAAGTTTGGGTTTTCAGGGTTTTCATTACCAATTTGATTAATATTACTCGAAAACTTAAACAATAAATTACTATCTGCACCTGTATAATCTAAAGTATAATAATCAGGGCAACTTAAAGGATTATTTAATACATCATTAATTTCTTTTTTAGTTGCTTGCTCTGGTTCCCAATATACAACCATTAAGGTTACTGCCATAATTATAAATAATGTTCCAAATATGAATGTTAAAGCAAATGGTTTTAAATCAGTATATAATGATTTTCCTTGTTCAGTTAAGTTAATATATAATATCATAGCAAGGGCAACAATAGCGTATATTACACACACCGCAATTGTTCCCATAAAAGCATTATATTTTAATTTCCTTGTATATTGATCTGTAGTATCAGTCATTTTATATAACATACAAGATTTTAAAATCCTTTAAATTCTAATTCTTTTGTTCCTTTAGTTGACATAGATTGCGAATGTTCTAATGGAACTGGTAATTTTTGTATATCATTTAAATATTTACGTTTCATATTTAAACTAGAAATAATACGTGGAACTGAAAACTCTAAAACCTTTCTATTAATTTCTTGAACTTGATTATTAATTGGTATATCAGTTCTATATTTAGCGTGCTGAATAAACATAGCTCTCATTATTATTTTTAATTCAGTTTCATTTTGTTTTCCTATACTATAAGCACCTTCCGTTTTATTTAAAACCATATTACGCATACCTAATTGTAAGATATCCATATTTTGTTGTGAAAAAAACAAATCCGCTAAAGGTGTTCTTTCTGTAGTATGTGATATAGCTTCTGTAGAATAATTACATAAGTTTTGTTTTTCATTATTATTTTTATACGCTAAACTATTTTCATTATTTCCGGATACATTAATACGTCCATTCAAAACATTAATAGGTATATCTGTTTCAATATCAACCATTGTTTTATTATTTTATTATATTATAAGTAAAAATGTATGATCACATACTTCAATTACTAAATGATACAAACCGATCTAAAGTTACCACAAGACTTAAAACCGAACAAGATCCTTTAGGTTTTAAAAAATATGTTGATAGCATAGCAAAAGAATTAACAAAAAAATCATCACAAGATAATATTAATAAATTAGAATCAAAATATGGATCTAAAACTATGATGATTAAAGGAGGTGTTCCTACAATACATCCAACGCAATATGGAACCGAACATTATACAATAGCACCTAAAAACGAAGTTGATATGGCTATTAACTTTAATACATTAACCGCAAGACCCGCTATGATGGGTGGATGTACTGCAACACCTTTATTTAACGAAATACAAACATATTTAAGAAAAATTTTAAAAGGAAAAGGAGTAAAAACATCAGCAATAACATCTGTAGCTGGAATGGTAACTCATCGTATTATGGATAATATAGAAAAAATGAATAAATCAAATAGATTGCGTAGACTTACTACTTGAAGATCTAATTACAGATAAATCTGTAACCATTATTTTTTTACTTTTTGTATCATCCGGACATATTTCATTTTGTTTATAATAATTTATCAAATGTCTAGGATAATCTATATTATATTTAGTATCAAATGGTAATAATATTTCTGCTTCATTATATGGACTTATATTATCAATTAAGATAGCTTTACTACCTTTATTTAATTTAACTCGCATTATACAACAGTTTCTATCAGCATAACTTATAGCCGTTTTATGATCTAATGTATAACTACTTAAGGTTTGCGAATTAAAAACACCTTTTGTAGAGCTTTTAAGATAATAGTCATCATTAACACCTCTATATATCACAATAGTGTTTTGTATTTTTGGTGATTTCTTAAATATATTTTTAATATCTTTAATGTATAATATTAATATTTTATTCCAATCAAATGTATTATAATTTTCAATAATATATTTTTCTAATTCTATTCGTGATAAAGATTTATAATTAGTATCTAAAGAATATAAATATTTTTTAATTTGATAATAAAATAATATAAAATCTCTATCTGTATTAAATTGTTTTTTATCCACTATAATCTTAGATTTTCTATAACCATTATCAACTAAATCAATATCAATTTCTATTTTAAAATTATTATTAATAAAATAATTTACAATAACATCTCCATCGTGTGTATGACATCTTAATGTATATATTTCTTCTGAACTTAAACTTTTAATAAATATATTTTGTTCTTTTATCCATTCTTCGTAATAAGATACATCATTTAATACATAAAGTTTATTAATAAACTTTTTATTATATTCATTATATAATAAATCAATATTAATATTATTATTTTTAAATGTTATAATATCATCTGTATGATCTTGAGATAATATATGTTTATCAAGTTTTAATGTTTCATATGTTATTTTAGTTTTTTTAGTATTAAATTGTTTCAGTAATTCTTGATATTTTTTATAATATAAACATAGCTGTTCGTGATCTGAATCTAAATATATATCTTTGTTTTCTTTAATAGTTTTTCTAGCTTTACTAAGTTTTTGTGTTAACGAAGATCTTATAGTATCTGATATTTTATACGTATTCATATTTAAAAATGAAACAATATTATAAAATATATAAATGAATATTCATAATACAGATGCTTTAATTTATTTAGAAACAATTGAAAATAAAAGTATTGATCTAATTCTTACTGATCCTCCTTATATTATTTCTAAAGATAGCGGTATGAACAAACATCACGCTGTTGTAGCAAAACATAATGAAGATAATATTAATGTAAAAACAGAAGAAGAATGGTTAGAATATAAGAAATCTTTAGATAAACCAGCAGAAGAATTAGAAAACGATAAAGGTGAAGGATGGTCGAAAGAAAACTATTTAAAATATGGAACAATTTTAGGTAAAAAATACGCAACAAAAACTAATTTTGGTGAATGGGATGAAAGTTTTACGATGGAGCAATTGGAATTAATTATTCAACAATATTATAATAAATTAAAAAAATCAGGAACATTAATTATTTGGTTTGATATATGGAAAATAACACCTTTAAAAGAATTAATGGAAAAAGTAGGTTTTAAACA
>Ga0255766_10001644_pt1 | contig 20289 bp, 28 predicted proteins | sample 071ome_23_FD_179966 | JGI IMG/M metagenome (GOLD analysis project Ga0255766, IMG submission 179966) | Coastal salt marsh microbial communities from the Groves Creek Marsh, Skidaway Island, Georgia - 071403BT metaG (version 2) | ecosystem: Environmental > Aquatic > Marine > Intertidal zone >... | reverse complement strand
ACAACGACTGTCAATGCAGAAACATGCAAAACGTAACGAGTACTGGTTAGTGACAGAAGGTGCTTGTGAAGTATTGAGTAGAACTGATAATGGATATCAAATGCCTGTTGTAAGACTAGAGAAACATGATGAATACACAATCATATGCGGTGACTGGCATCAACTATGTAATCCTTATGACAAACCATGTAGAATCGTAGAAATACAATATGGCGAACAGTGTATTGAAGATGACATCGAACGAATAGATGAATGACGAGTATCTTTTTAGATTAAATTTATCAAAGGCAATCGATGATCCAGATGGTACTTTACATACAATATATGATGATACCAATCCATATCCATATTTCAATCAAGAAAAAATAGGTTTCAGAAAATTAAGGAACTACAATCACCAAAAATGGAATGTTAGAGAACCATTAGAACTCAATAGAATTATCGTGTGGGAAGATATCGAATATCAGATTCCTGGTGAAAAATTTATATGGGAAGGATTAGGTAAACTACCGTGTAAACCAATCGATAAACTTATACTAAGTTATAAAACTGATGTTGACAAAAATTGGCCGTGTGAATATTCTTTTTCTAGTTGGCATATGATAAAAGTATGTATGAATAATAAAGATACATTTGTGGAACATAGAACACATAGACCATTTTTTTCTAACATATTATTGGGTAATGTAGACAAATCAATGAGACATATATTCTTCAATAAACTAAAAGAAAATAATCAATTGGAGTCTAATCTAGTAAGTGCATTTGGTGAATATAGATCATCATTTTTAGATGAAGGAAATGATGAGATTGATATATTTTTTAAAAATATAGATAAGGACAGACAAACAAATAGAACAAATACAACAGAACTTTTTCGTGGTAGTTTTGCTAGTCAATTTGTAAGTAAACATATTGAAGAAAATACTTGGATAAATGTTGTGGCGGAGACATTAGATACAAATAGAATATTTTTCCCTACTGAAAAAATTGCAAAAGCATTGATAAGTGGAAAACCATTCATTGTCTTAAGTGGAAAAGACTTCCTTAAAAATTTAAGAGATATGGGATTTAAAACATTTCATCCAATAATTGATGAATCATATGACAAAGAAGAAGATTTACATAAAAGAACTAATATGGCATATGAATCATTTACAAAATTACAAAAACTAGATCAGAATGATGTTAGGTTTAAATTAAAAGAAGTACTAAGTCACAACGAAAAACTTATGAGAGATAAAGAGTTTCTAACGAAGAATGTAAGAAAGATGTTAGAACCATTAATAACAGAAGTAGAGTTTAGACCATGATTAGAGTATTCATTGGATATGACCAACGAGAAAAGATAGCATTTAATGTTTTAGTACACAGTATTATTTCTAACAGTTCCGTACCAGTTTCAATAATTCCAGTTGCTAGGAATCACATAAAACATATATACGATAAACCAGTGGGAGAAAATGAATCTACTGAGTTCTCTATGACAAGATTTTTAGTGCCGTATCTAAGTAATTATGAGGGTTGGTCAATATTTATGGATTGTGATATGGTGAATACTTCTGATATTAAACAACTTTGGGATTTAAGAGATGAGAAATACTCTGTTATGTGTGTTAAACACGATTACGAACCAAGTACAAATTACAAATTCTTAGATCAAAAACAAACAAAGTACAAGAAAAAAAATTGGTCAAGTGTTATGTTATTTAATAACAGAAAATGTAAATCCTTAACACCAGAAAGTGTCATTGAAAATAATGGTTTATATTTACACCAATTTAAATGGTTAGACGATGAAAAACTAATTGGTAGTTTACCTTCTGAATGGAATTTTTTAGTTGGTGAAAATACTCTAAATCAATCTATCTTACCAAGTTTAATACACTTTACACTGGGTGGTCCATGGTTTATAGAATATGAAAGTTGTGATTATTCTAATATATGGTTTTCATATCTAAATGAGATACAAAAAAGATAAATATTGTAAATAGTTTATTACAATATATAAGGGGTAAAAATATGGCTAGATCTGACTATGGTGCAGATATGCGAATTTTAGAGATGATGGGATATGCTGATGCAGGTACAAGTATTCATGTGGAAGAATCTTCATCTAAAGCACCTATAAAGGATGGTGCGGTATCTGGGGGAAGTTCATCAAGTCCCATTGTTATGTTTGATTATGCAAATCTTCCTTCATCAACTGATAATATTTCTTTTAATATCCATATAACTGGTGGTTCTGTGACTTTTATGGGATTCAAATCGAATTACGCGAAAGTAGAAGGTCCTGGTTTTGAAGATAATCCAGCGGTATCATCAACACAAGTTAGAGAAGATTTCGAATGGGTTAAAGAGGGTTCTCATGAACATCTAGTAAGTGCAGATGTAAATGGAACTACAATTTCAAAATTAGATACAGATAGTAATGGTGGTGTTTATCATGTAACATTACAAGATGGTGATTATGCAACTCTAGTTTATAGTTTCAACGCAGCACCAGTTGTACAGGCATCTGCTTCTGGTAACTAAATTTAATTTTATTCAATATTAAGTAATTTTTAATATAATGAATTCAATCTATGACTCATCAACTCTAAGAACATTTAGAGTGATGGGTTATACCAAAAACAATGTAAATCTAACTATCTACGACGAAAATAATATCATCTTATTTGATGGAGAAATTTCTGGTGGTGATGATAAAAACTTAATTTCAATTTACGAATTTAAATTACCTATATACACGAAGAGTGTAAAAAAACTAAAATATAAAATTAATAAAGGTCTAATTTACTTAATTAGCCTTAAAGCAAACTACTCACAAGTCGTCAATAGTGGAAACCCAGTAAAGGGATTCAAAGCAGTATCAGAAGAAGAAAATGTAAATGAGTTTTTATGGACTTGTAACGGTTCATATAAATCAACACAAAATATAATTATTGATGGGAAAGAAATAAAACGTGAGATAGATAATGATCACACTGGTAACTGGGTATATGAATTATCCACCAATCAGACTATGGAAATAGAGTATGTTATTTTACCCCCTCCATTACCCAGACTTACCGAATAATTTTTTATAAAAAACAATTTTTGTTCTGTTTTTATCTGTTATAATATTCCTACAACAAAACAATAAAAGGAAATATTATGCAAACTGTATTAGTTAAACACGGTGAATACCGTGGTAAGAAAGTCGTCAACGAAGAGTTTCTTCTTAAAAGAGATATTGCAGCAGACACTTCTATAAATGGTTCTTTTATCAATGTAGTTCCAAAAAAGGGATTTGGAAAGAAGACTCAAAAATCTATTCGCATTAATGTAGAAAGAGAAAATCTTGAATACATTGGTAAATCCAAACCAAAACCTTCAACATCAGTAAGAGAGACTACTCCAAAACTTAAATCAATTAAAGTTAAGAGTGAAATGTCTTGTAATGCTGAAAAAGAATCAGACCAAGATATCATTGATAGGATTTCTGAAAGATTCGAGATACTCAGAGATATGACAGTTGCAGCAATCAATAGTGATATAAAAGCAATGATTGTATCTGGTCCACCAGGGGTTGGTAAATCTTATGGTGTTGAACAAGAACTTGAAAAAGCAAATATGTTTAATGACATTGCACAAGTTGCACCAAGGTATGAAGTTATTAAAGGTGCAATGACACCACTTGGCTTATATACAACTTTATACAAACATGCAGCAAAAGATCATGTTGTTGTATTTGATGATTGTGATGCGGTTCTCCACGATGAACTAAGTTTGAACTTATTGAAAGCCGCATTGGATAGTGGAAAGAGAAGACGTGTATATTGGAATGCAGATTCACATCTTTTAAGAAGGGATGGTATTCCAACTGCATTTGATTTTAAAGGTGCGGTAATCTTCATTAGTAATCTAAATTTCGATAGTATTAGAAGTAAGAAGATTAAAGATCATTTAGAAGCACTACAAAGTAGATGTCATTATTTAGATTTATCTATGGACTCTATGAGAGAAAGAATACTTCGTGTTAGACACATTGCACAGACTGGAGAACTATTCAAAAATTATGATTTCAGTCATACTGAATGTATAGAAGTCATCGACTTTATGGATGAACATAAAGATAGACTAAGAGAAATGAGTCTCAGAATGGCACTTAAAATTGCCGACTTAAAGAAAATTAGTCCAAGATGGAAAAATCTTGCTAAGACGACTTGTATGTTAAATAATTAACTAGTTTAGGTGATGTGTGTGGATATCCCTTACTTCACACAAAACATCACTTAATCGGGAACGATTATCTTTTGTTGAATCCTTTTTTGTTTGTTGTAATCGTTCCCACCCTATTAAATAAAATATGAAACATTGTAAATTAATTGTCCGTGATGAAGTAAATTGTGCATTAAAGGACTTAGACTTAGACACAAGACAAAAACTTGTCCGTAAGTTTAAATATGAAATCCCTGGTGCAAGATTTATGCCTGCTTATAAGTTAGGTAGATGGGATGGACAAGTTTCATTTTATAATCTTGGTGGTAGTACATATGTTAATCTTCTACCAGATATTCTCCCAGTTCTAATCGATGAAGGTTATGAGGTCGACCTAGAAGATGAGAGAGATTATATAAATTCATACGAGATAGAAGAAGTCGATAAGACGACTTTCTCTCATATAAAATGGCCAAAAGGTCATCCAGTTGAAGGTCAACCAATCGAACTAAGAGATTATCAAATACAGATAATCAATGACTTTATTAAAAACCCACAATGTATCCAAGAAGTTGCAACTGGTGCTGGTAAAACATTAGTGACTGCAGCATTATCGGAACGAGTACAACAGTATGGAAGAAGTATTGTTATTGTCCCCAATAAATCATTAGTAGTACAAACCGAAGAAGATTACATTAATATGGGATTGGATGTAGGTGTGTATTTTGGTGATAGAAAAGATTTATTCAAAACACATACTATCTGTACTTGGCAAAGTTTGAATACCTTACTCAAAAATACAAGAGACGGTAAAAGTGATATAACAATGAATGAATTCATTGATGGTATTATCTGTATTATTGTTGATGAAGTACACAGTGCAAAAGCAGATGCACTTAAAAAATTACTAACACAAACATTTCGTAAAGTCCCATTAAGATGGGGATTAACTGGAACAGTACCAAAAGAAGAATTCGAATATCGTTCCTTACAAGTTGGATTGGGTAATGTTATCAATAAAGTATCCGCAAAGGAATTACAAGACAAAGGTGTTCTTGCAAAATGTCATGTTAATATAATTCAAATGGTAGATCACGCCGAACACGCTAACTATCAAAGTGAATTAAAATACTTACTAACAAATAAAGACAGACTTCATATGATTTCTGAATTAGTTTTAGAAGCAAATAAAACTGGTAATACTTTAGTCCTAGTTGATAGAGTACAAGCAGGTAAAGACTTAGAAGAATTACTTGGTGAAAAGGCTGTGTTTATTAGTGGTGCAACTAAAGGTGATGACAGAAAAGAACATTATCAAGATGTTAATGTTTCCGATGATAAGATTATTATTGCAACATATGGGGTTGCTGCAGTTGGAATTAATATTCCTCGTATCTTTAATTTAATGTTGATTGAACCAGGTAAGTCTTTTGTTCGTGTTATTCAGTCTATTGGCAGAGGTGTAAGAAAAGCAAAAGATAAAGACTTTGTTCAAATTTGGGATATTACATCTACTTGCAAGTTTGCCAAAAGACATTTAACAAAAAGAAAAGCCTTCTACAGAGAAGCAAACTACCCATTCACATTAGAAAAGTTTGATTGGAAAACACAACCTAAATTAATTTGACCGTTTTCACAGTTATTGTCATACATACTAACATAAGTATTTTTAATTTAATAAAATACTAAAGTATGAAAATACACACACTCGATGACACAGCATACGAATTAAACGAATTACCAGAAAAAATCAATGATATGCAATTTGCTATCTTTGATAATAGTAATCCTAAAGATGCAGATTACTTTTTTGTTCCTCTCATATTCTTAGAAAGTTTTACTTCACCTGCACTTGTGTTAAAGATTGCAGACAAAGTAATAAAGATGCCAATGGATTGGAATGTTCTAATCGGTGAAGAAGAAACTGGTGATTTGGAAGCAATACCTTTAACTTCCATAAACAACAGAAACTTTAAAGTATTTGAATTTAATGCATTGAGTAGTTTCAAGGCAGATTTCCTTCCAATTGAAGTTATCGATGTTTACAATGAAGTCGAGTGGTACAATCCTAAATTAAAGAACGGTCAATATCTTGCAGTTCCTATTGAAGAAGGTGAAAACCCAAGAGTCATATATTTTATAAAAGAAGTATCAAGAAACTGTCAGGTAGTAGACTACAATCAGGCTTGGTAAGTGGCTGACAAATTAGATATATTCGAAGTATTAAAAGCAATAGACTCTAAAGACTATGGATTCTATGATCGTTTGTCGGACGAGAAAAAGAAATCATTTAGTGCATTTTTAAGTATGAAGTGGGCATCAGCGGTCAAGGGCGATACCATTCTTCAACACTATTATCTTGCAAGTATTAACAATCATACTAATGTGAATTTATTCGATATTAGTAAACATCCAAAACTTCAATGGTTACTATTGGTTGCAGCAAGTCCTAACTTTGGTGTTCATAGACACGAATGGATATCCACTAAAAAAGAAAAAGAAACAAAGTCTTCTAAGGATATAAAAGGAAAATTAATGGAAATATATCCACAGTATAAAAAAGAAGACATAGAAATACTAAGTAAGTTTGTTACAAAAAAAGATTTGAAAGAATACGAAAAACAATCCGGGAATCTATGAGTTTTATTTGTTCATTCTGTAACAAAGAATATAAAAGGGAAGCATCTTTTCTAAAACACTCGTGTCGTCAAAAAGAAAGGTTTGATAAGAGAGGTGATAAAGAAGTTAGAATTGGATTCAATGCTTACATCAAATTTTATGATTTAACTACAAAGGCACAAAAACAAAAAACACCAGAAGATTTTAGAATCAGTAAGTTCTATGATGAGTTTGTTAAGTTTGGTGAGTATTGTGATAGTATAAAAGCAATAGATGTGGAGAAGTATGTAGAGTTTCTTGTAAAGAAAAATAAGAAAATACATATGTGGTACAAAGATTCTACATACAATGAATTTATAAAAGAATACCTAAAGACCGAAAATATTCTCGATGCTTTACAACGAGGATTGAGATATGGTATTAGATGGTCAAATAGAAATAATAGAGATATAGTCCAACTGTTTAACGAGGGTAAACAGAATGAAATATGTAATGCAATCAAAGATGGGAAAATAAGTCCGTGGATATTATACAATTGTAAGTCTGGCATAGACTTCATAGAAGGGTTAGGTTCATATCAACGAGATTACATATGGGAAACAATTGATCCATCTTATTGGAATGATAAATTTAATAAACATTCAGAAGATGTGCTGTACATAAAATCAACTTTGAATGATTTGGGATGGTAATGACAGAGAAGAAGAAAAAACCAGATATGGTTGTCACAAATCCATCTATTATGGAATATCCAACTAATATTGGTGCACCATCATTCACGATACCAGATGTATTAAGTAAACAAAGAGAAAGAGGTGTTAATGCCACTCATCAACTTGAAACAAAGTTTGATGAGATTAAAGAAAGGTATTTTGAACTAGTCAGATTGGCAGAGGATACTGAATTAGTATACAATTCGAAATACAGTTTTGTTCCAGTAATAGGTCAAGTTTATCATTTGTATATAATAGATGAGACTTATGTATTAAGTTTAATTGAACCGTCACGATGGGATAAAGAACACTGTGGTAGTTTTAAATATACTTCAGAAAATACTTGGGAAAGAATATGAAAACAATGGATGCTGATGTAGATATTGACTTTGCAGATAGAGAAGATATTCTTAAACACATTAAGTATATTGCGGCAAGACAAGATACTAATGTAGATAGTAAGAAACATAACAGTGGTGTCTATGTCACAAATATCCCGTATGATCCTGTTCATGATTGTGCAAGTATCAATTATAAAGAAGCGGAAAATCGTGGTTATTTTAAAATTGATTTTCTAAATGTAAGTGTCTATAAAGAAATAAGAGACCAACAACATTATGATGAATTGATGAATAAAGAACCAGAGTGGGAAAGATTGTTGGACAAAGAGTTTTGTTCTAAGGTAGTCCATCTATCAAATCATTACGATAGTATTAAGATAATGAAACCAGATAATATTCCTAGAATGGCTATGTTCTTAGCACTAATCAGACCTGGTAAAAAACATTTAATTGGTAAAACTTGGAAAGAAATCGGTGAACATATTTGGATACCACCGAGTGATGGAAGTTATTATTTTAAGAAATCACATTCATTGAGTTATGCAATGTTGGTTAAATTACATATGAATATATTAGAAGAATCAATCAACATCACGAATCAGAGTAATTGATTTTCTCTTTTTTCTTTTCTTTACGATATTATTTAAACTAGTACAAGGACCACTTAAGATGTTTAAGTTCTTGTTGTTGAATATAACTTTACAATCTTCGAATACCCATTCATCTTTTAGAAATAAATTAATTGGAATACTTCTATTCGATTCCCACCACCAAGTTTCACCTAATTCTAAAAATAGTTTCTTTTGGTCTGTATTTGATAACCGACCATAATTGTAAAGGGTAGTCAAAAATTTATCTTGGTTCATTATGATACCAATGTATTCTTCGCCAGCATATTGTATTATCGATAGGAATGGATACTTCTCCTCGATCTTTACAAATAACTCGTTTTCCATAAATATATGCATGTATTCAACTAAAATTTATTTATATAATCAAGACTTAGTCGGTTTATTCTTGGATACCGATGACATAGATAATGATTACAATTTAGCGAGGACAAAATTTGTGTATTCTAAGATATTAAAAGCAACGAAAGGTGTTGACACAATCATAGATTTTCAATTCTACAATCAAGATCAAAAACCAGTGAATCTTGACCAAGCAACATTAACTTTTAAACTAATAGATGCCAGTGATAACAGTGTTCTATTGAGTAAAAGTATGCCAGTCACAGTACCAGCAAAAGGTAAATCAAGACTTACATTAACATCAAGTGACTTAACTGATATTGATTCTCAACGTGCTGAATTTGTTGTTCAAAGAGTGTGGAATTCACGAACGGAACTTGCTTATATTGATGATAACGCCGGTACTCATGGAGTCATCGATATTTTACCAGCACTTGCCTAATAATATAAATAAATTCAAATGGCAAGACGCAAAAAGCCTACTACGGGCAAAAGTATATTAACAAAGTTACATCTGAATCTGACGGAATTTTCTCCTATTACAGATGCTCAAACACTTTTCTTTAACAATTATGACAATGGCAAGTGTCAATTGTTAATGGGATATCCCGGAACTGGTAAAACATTCTTAAGTCTGTACAAAGCATTTGATGAATTAGTCAATGGTGATACATTACTTTCACAAATTGTTATTGTTCGTTCTGCTGTCCCAACTAGAGACATAGGTTTCTTACCAGGTGACTTACACGAAAAATCACAAGTGTATGAACTACCTTATAAGAAAATATGTAGTGAATTGTTTGGTAGAGATGATGCATATGAAATTCTACAAAAACATGGTGTAATTAGATTTATGATTACTTCTTATGTAAGAGGTATCACACTAGATAATTCTATAATAATTATGGATGAATTTCAGAATTGTACAGCACACGAAGCAGACTCGGTATTAACAAGATTGGGTAGAAATTCAAAAGTATTGTTCTGTGGTGATTTTATGCAATCTGATTTCAGAAATTCCAAAGACAAAGATATTCATAAATTTGTAGAGGTTATCGATGCAATGCCAAATTGGTTCGATAAAAATATTTTTGCAGTGGATGACATTGTAAGATCTGGTTTAGTCAAGGCTTATATACAAGCGAAATATTTGACACACGATGACGGATATTAAAAATTTAGTATCATTTGGTTGTAGTTGGACATACGGAGATGAATTAATAGACCCAAAATTAGAAGAAGAGGGTTATGAATTCCATCATCGTTTCAACGAAGAGTACAGAACTAACAATTGTTATACTGGATTATTAGCGAATCATTTTAATTTAACTCAAGAGAATCTATCTTTTCCTGGTTCGAGTTTACAATCAATGCAGTGGGCATTAATGTGGTGGTTAAACAATCGTTCGGATGAAGAAATAAAAAATTCTATTATTCTTGTCGGACTTACTGGAGAGGATAGAGTTAGTTGGTACGATCCTAATTACGAGGAAGGTGATGATGGTTGGAATCATTATCTACACTCTACTTGGTTGGAATATGCAGGCCCCAATGTCGATACAGGTTGGCACGAATTGAAAAAATATCATATCACTATGTCAGCCTGTGACGGACTAAGTAAATTAAATTATGAAACTGCGGTTAGAATGTTCGATGGAGTCGCAGCAAAGTATCAGATACCAGTGATTCAATTTAATACAGTTGCTCGTCTAAAAATGAATCAAATTGATACCTTTTATGATTTGGGTGTTAAAGAAACTTTACAGGCAGAGGATTATGCACCGGGTGGTCATCCAAATCGTGAAGGACATAAAAAAATATATAATTTAATTAAAAGAGAAATAGAAAATATATTATAATTTTTTATACCAACTCGGTGAATTTTGATTTTCCCCAAAAAACAAAAAAACACTTTTCTAAACCATTTGTGTCATTACCGAGTCGGTCTATTTTTGAACCAGGGTTTTTAATTTTCCCTCATCACACAGTGTGGCTCCTGTGGGTTCATAGAGCCACTTTTAACTGTTTTTTGCCGTTCGGTAAAACCCACCATTAAATATATATCTGACTATATATAATATATAGTAATGTTAGATATAGTATCGTATTTGCCACCCAAAAGAAAACAAGCCAGTAGTGGTTGGATTTCTTTTAATGCAGTGTGTTGTACACATAATGGAGAATCTCTTGATAGAAGAGGGAGAGGTGGAATACTACTTACTGGTGAACATGATTGGTCTTATCATTGTTTCAACTGTGGATACAAAACTGGGTTTACATTTGGTAAACCTTTAGGACCAAAGACTAAGAAATTACTAGAGTGGTTGGGTGTAAGTAAAAAGGATATCGATCATTTAAGAATTGAAAGTCTCAGACATAGAAGTATTACTGACATCGTTGATTCAAGAACACCAATAAGTGCTAATATAAAATTTAATCAAATTGAACTACCCAATGGTGCTAGACCACTCAAAACAAGTGATTCTAAATTTGTAAAGTATATAAAAAGTAGAGGATTGGATATTGATTCATACGACTATCGAATTACACCAGAAGAAAAAGGAAGAAATAAAAATAGAATAATAATTCCGTATACACAAGACAACAAAACAGTTGGGTATACCTCACGATTCTTAGATGACCGAGTTCCAAAGTATTTGAATGAACAACAAGAAGGATATCTATTTGGATTAGACTTCCAACAAAACGATTGGAAGTATGTGATTGTTACAGAAGGTATATTTGATGCCATAAGTATTAATGGTGTTGCAGTAATGCACAATCAAATAAATGATAAACAAGCCCAACAATTAAAACAATTAAAACATTACCAGAAAGAAATAGTAGTAGTTCCAGACAATGATAAAGCCGGTTTGAAGTTAATAGACGATGCGGTAGAAAATGAATTCAGTGTAAGTTTTCCAGAGTGGGATGAAGAGATTAAAGATGTCAATGATGCGGTAATTAAATACGGAAAGATTGTAACACTGCTAAAGATTATCAAAGGAATAAGATCAAGTAGTATCAAAATAAAACTCGCTAGAAAGAAAATGGAAAATAATCTATGATTTTTTGCCCAGAAATATTTAATGGTTTGTTTTTACATCCAAGTGGTAAGGGTCAAATAAATTATTCACCTTGTTGTCAGGCTCATACTAAAACCACCAATGTTGATAATTTTAATTTCAAAACTGATGAGAATCTAGTTCGTTTAAGAAGTGAAAATATTAATGGATTGAAATCATCTGAATGTGAACGGTGTTGGATTGCTGAAGAAAATAACCACACAAGTAAAAGACAATCTTCAATAAACTACTGTAAACAAAATAATATTCCAAAGAATGAATCTATATTGTTTTTAGAATATAACAGTACTTGGTCTTGTAATTTAAAATGTATTATGTGTTCACCTGAATATAGTAGTTCGTTGGCTAAAGAAAGTGGTGATATCAATGTTGAATTAAAAGAGTCTAATATTAATCGTAAATTGAATAATATTGTGGATAGGTTAGATTTGAGTGAGACGAGAAGAATACATTTCAATGGTGGTGAACCACTAATAAATAACAACCACAGAGAAGTAATTGAAAAAGTAAAAGATAAATCAAAGTTATCTATATCTTACAATACGAACGGTACAAAGAGAGTAAATCAAGAAATTCTTGATCTATGGTCACAATGTAATTATGTAAGAATATTTTTCAGTATTGATGCAATTGATGTTGCATTCGATTATGTAAGATATGGTGGATCATGGGCAGAGGTTAAAGAGAATTTAGAGTGGTACAAAAATAATACACCCAGTAATGTCATGTTTGGATTGAATGTAACTGTTGGACTATACAATTTGTTGGAAATGAAAGATTTGTGGGAATGGCACACAAAAGAATTCAGTAGCAATGAAGGGGGTGATAAAACTGAGTTCAATTGGCAAATAGCAAATAATTACAATCCTAACTTTCTTAAAAAAGAAGTAAAGGATATTTTTATAAATGAAGTTAAAGGTATAACCGAATTATCATCTTTGGTCAAATTCATAGATGTGGATGTTAAATCAGATGAATATTGGATTGAAGATTTAAATAAAATAGATTCACGAAGAAATACAAATTGGAGAAAATCACTCAGAGTTGGTAATTACTATTAAATGAAAGAATACACTAAAGAAATACAAAAACTATTTTTAGAGATGATGATACAAGACCCTCAGAGTTTTGTTCGTGTCCAAAACATTTTTAATGTCAATAACTTCGATGATTCACTTCAAGATGTTGCTACAATGTTAGAGGAACACACTCGTGATCATAGTACCTTACCTACGATAGAACAGATTAATGCAGCAGTAGGTTCTAAACTCGAGAAAGTACCAGACTTAAATGATGGACATTATGATTGGTTCTTAGAAGAATTTGAATCATTTACACGAAGACAAGAACTAGAAAGAGCAATATTAGAGAGTGCAGACTTACTAGAAAAAGGACAGTACGATCCTGTGGAAAAGTTAATTAAAGATGCTGTCCAAATAAGTCTAACAAAAGATATGGGTACTGATTATTTCAGTGACCCCAAACAAAGACTTCTTAACATTAAATCAAACAACGGACAGATTAGTACTGGTTGGCCATCATTAGATAAAAAGTTGTATGGTGGATTTAATAAAGGTGAATTACAAATTTTTGCAGGTGGTTCTGGTTCTGGTAAATCATTGTTTATGCAAAACCTAATGTTAAATTGGGCAGAGAAGGGTAAGAACTGTGTTTACATTACTTTGGAATTGAGTGAAGATTTAACCAGTATGAGATTAGATTCAATGACTACTGGAACACCATCGAGTCAAATATTTAAACAGATTGATAATGTAGAAACCAAGGTAAAGATTTTACAAAAGACTTATGGTCAACTTAGAATTAAATACATACCGGCACAGAGTACAGTAAATGATATTCGTGCATATGTAAAAGAATTAGAAATACAAGAAAACATCAAATTAGATTGTATGTGTATCGACTACTTAGATTTATTAATGCCAGTTGGTACAAAAGTAAGTGCTAGTGACTTGTTCGTGAAAGACAAATATGTATCAGAAGAAATAAGAAATCTAGCAAAGGAATTAGATGTGGTAATGGTAACAGCATCACAGTTAAACAGAAGTGCAGTCGAAGAAGTCGAGTTTGATCACTCACACATTTCTGGTGGTATTTCTAAAATTAATACAGCGGACAATGTATTTGGCATCTTTACATCTCGTGCAATGCGAGAACAAGGTAGATATCAAATTCAAATGATGAAAACAAGATCAAGTTCTGGTGTCGGACAAAAGATTGAACTACAATTTGATATTAACACACTGAGAATTACTGACGATGGTTCCAATGATATGGATGGTGGAAGTACAACTACAACATCTAGTATTATGGAACGAATAAAACCAGGAGTTGCTGTGGGTAATTCCGATGAGGATACAGAGGATACTGAGAAGGTTGTAGGAGACTATAAAGCAACTCAGTTAAAATCTATGCTAAATAGATTTAAAAGTGAATAAATATAACTAAAACAATATAGGTTACATTATGCAAAAGAAATTTCGTAGTATCCTCGAAGAACTTGAAAATTTACACATTGAAAGAGATAAGACACATATCATTCGTAGTCGTGCCGATAGTCTTATTGAAAGTGCAGGTAGACTTCTTGATTTAGTTAATGAAACATACACTGAAGAAGAAGCAGACGATCTTACTCGTAAATTTCTAAATTCTATTCGAACAAGGGATGGGCGAAAGTTCCAACGCAGTTTGAAAAGAATTAATGAAAGCAAGTGATTTTATAGTAGAGGTAGACTCCTCTTATTTTCAAAGGATAGGAAACAAACTTAGTCAAATGAGTCTAAGTGATGCTCTTCGTGTCGGAAACCTAGATTCAAATCTAAGAGAAAAAGCAGAATCTTTCATTAATCTAATTAAATCCAAAATAGAAGATTTAAAAAGTAAACCTACACAAAGCAATACAGAGAAGTTTATAAAACAAATTGCTTATGGAGAAATGGGTATTTTACCTAATGCTAAATCAGAACAAGCAATACAAGAGTTAGTAGATTTAGTAGACAATGATTCAATAGACACCAATGTTGCAAAAACATATATGACACAGTTGGTGACAATGAGCCTTATGAAACCACAACAAGACAAGATTGACATACCATATGGAGAGTATCTTCCATTAAATATGTTGGAGACTGGTGCTATCGTTCCAGTGAAATATTTAAAACTTAAAGACAATAGTAAGTTTGTAAAATTTAATGGTGATTGGTGGAGAGATACTGATATGAGTCAGCACCAAGTGAAATTACATAGACAACCAGTTGTCGATGGTTATAACAAATTAGAAGCAATGACTGGGTTCGACATTCCAATGAGAGTTGGTAGTGGAAGAACATTAGAGAAACTTAGTCAGTCTGAAATGGATGAATGGTATAGTAGATATGAGTGAATTTAAATTCTTTAACGAACTTACCGAAACAAGAATATTTAAGCGACTTGATTATTTAAAAGGTCAAGATGCTAATGATATCGGTATGTTTATTATTGATACACTATTGATACTAAATTTCTTATGGCACGAAGACAAACAGTCTGCTATTAAATATGCGAAAGAAATGATGAGAGATCAATCATTTACTGGGTTTAGAACAACGCAAAATGATTTGTATAATGCCATTGTTGTATTACTACATCAAGAAAAGTACTCTGACAAAATAAAAACAAACTATGGTATTACCTTGCCAGAAATGAGATTAAAAAGAATAATTCGTAATATGTCAAACGGACATTTTAACGAAGATGATTATCATCAATTAATGTTAATACTATTTCGTGAAATAAAAGGAAGATTACCAGAACACGAAAGAATGAGAAGATTACTCCATAACTACAAAACAATGAAAGATGGAGATAAACAAACCAGTTTAAGATTCTTGCTGCAGAGGTATAGAGTTGGAAAGAGAAGATATTCGGATGTATATCCAATGTTAGACAAGGTTTATAGGAGATACATATAATGAGAGATATGAATTTATACAGATATCACTCTGATCCATCTAAGTTACTCGGGTTTCACGATAGGGGTTGGTATTGGAGTGAAGAATTAACTCAAGATTTATTAAACAGATATATTAAGTCTGGTGAAACATTGGTTGTGGCTGATAGTTGGGATGTAACAATGCCTGTTAAATTTCCCGATAGTGTTCACATTAAAGGAGATATGCAAGTTAGACGACAAGGTGATTTACCAAAAAATTTAAAAGTAGATAACTTACTCAATTTAAGTGGAAATGATCTTGTGACTGAACTACCAGAAAATTTACAAGTTCGTTCACTGGTTATTTCTGGGACTAATATAAGTGATATATCTAAAATTACTAACATTGAAGGAAATCTTCTTATAAGTGGTTCAAAAGTATCTGTGTTACCAGATAATCTTACAGTTGGTGGTGAGTTAGGTATAGGATATACAAACCCACATTTAGTAAATGAGAAAGAAAAATTAATAACATCACTTCCAAAGGGATTAAAAGTCGGTGGATTATTAGACATATCTCATACACGGATAGAAGAATTGCCAGAAGACTTGGTTGCTGGTTCACTAAAACTAAAAGGTAGTTTAATTAAATCAATTCCCGATAGTTTGGGAACAAAAATGCAAGATTTGGATATTAGTGGATGTGCGAATATAACAAGACTACCATCATTTCTAGAAAATGCAAAAAATCTAAATTTGGCTGGAACTGGAATCGAATACTTACCAGAGAATCTAAAAGAAGTTAATATGTTGTCATTGGAAGATTCCAAGATTAAGAAATTACCAGAAAATTTAAAAATCACAGATTTTTTAAATTTAAGTAACACAGCAATCACAGAATTACCAAATGGTTTGGATGTTGAATTTGGACTGGACATTCGTAAAACCAATATAACAGAATTACCGAAAGATTTAAAAGTTAGAGGTCGATTAGATATAACAGATTTAAAAGTAAAATCTATACCCTCTTCAATAACCTCATTACAAAAACTACAAGCAGATAATTCTGGAATTGAAAGATTAGACAACATAACTATCGGTGAGTTTAATGCAGATTCTGCACAAAATTTTAGGGTTATTGGTGATAATGTAAGTATTGCAGGATCGTTTACTGTTAGAGATACAAATCTGAGAAGTATTGGTAAGAATTTTAAAGTTGGTGTTGATAGAGGTGGCAATAATGATTGTGATTTATCTGGAACACAAATCACTGATTTACCAGAAGATATGAAAGTTGGTGGGTATTTAATTCTATATTACACCCCTCTAGTAATTGATGAAAAGTACAAATCTAATTTACAACGAATAGAAAAATCGATTGTAGCAAAGGATGTGTTGTACTAATTTTTTCCTTTTTACATAAATAATAGTAAGAAATAACATAGTGTTATTTCTACATATAAAAGGAGAATAACATGGCAGTATTATCAAACAACGCGGCAGTGGCGGCTAGTCAAGGTCTAGGTAGAGATACTTTTCTTTACGCAGTAACAATTGCAACTGTAACTGTAGAATCAGCAACAGAACAAATGACTGCAACTTATGGTCTTACTATTGATGCAATCGACAGTACTTCAAATGCAACTTGCTACGTTCTAGCATCTGGCACTGGTGGTGCTGAAGCAATCAGTGGTGTTGCTCTAACAACTACTTTCGCTAACTAATAACTAGTTAAGTTAAAAAGTATTTTAGAAACCCAGGTTTTTTAGCCTGGGTTTTTTTATGGGTTAAATAACCCTATGAAAAATTCATATAAAGATGTCAAACAAATATTCGAAAGTCCCGATGGTGGTAAGACCGTATATGCAAGAGAATTCGGATCACCAATTTCAGAAAGACGATTAATACAGGGTGATTCAGAATGGGGTAAATCTTGGAATTTTTTTCTCAACAATAGGGATTGGAATATACTGGCAGAGGAGTATCCATCAATTAAAGAGAAACTCGAAGAATTGAAAGTTCTTGAATCATTGTGCAGAAAGTAACACTACATACTTTGTTCGATATTACTGAAACTGGAGTGATTCGTAAATTCGATTCAAACTATCTTCCATTTAAAACAAAGAACGGTAACGAAATAAATTCGGAGGAAGAATGGAGGTTGTGTAGAAATCAACAAAGTAATTTTGATACTATAGTTCAGATATTATCATTGCGAACCAACATTTATAATATAGAAGTTACCTCACATACCCAACAGACACTATCATCCTATTCATTTGATACTAAGTATCAATCTAAATGTAATGTTTGGGAATTATCTTTCGAAGTAGAAACAATAGAACCTTACAATTCTAAACACAAAAATTTTAATTTACTCTGTGATGATTTGACCAATGTCCCCATGTTAACTGGATTAGATGAATCGATAGAAGATGTCTACTTAGACTGTGAAAATACTAATATATACTTTGCCACTACAAATAAATAGTGATATGACTTCATACTATAACAAAGTAAAACAAAAAATTCAAAATTTGACTGACAAAGAAGTTCAGTTACAGAATGAATTAATTATTCAGAAAGGTAATACTTATTTTGTATACACACTATACAAAATTGTAAAAACAAATGAAGGTCAGTTTGATATTTATTATACTGATGGAGATGAATATGTAGGGAGTGTAAACCAATCTGCATCGGCGATTGCTTGGTGTAATGCCCAAAAAGGTAACGACATAGAATTATCAAATAATATTTTAGTTACAGACAGAAAAATACATTTTCTTCAAAATGATATCAACCACACAAAGATATTAATTAAGAATAAATCCTTACCGAGACTTACTCGTGATGTTTTGATGTCAAGATTGATAGACTACATCACAAAACAATGTAAATTAAAAGCAAACTTACATAAATACATACAACGTTCAAAACAGATTAAAGGACAAGGATTTAAAAATGAATTTACAACATTTAGCCAAACCGACAACCTCACAAGAATACGCTAATACTTTAAGTAGTCAAACTGGTGTTAAGTACAATTTCGACTTACCATTAGATAGAGCAATTACTTTGTTGAGTGAAACAAGAAATGTTATTGATAGATATAGAAAATCTACAAAGTTACACACAAGTGAAACTAATCCAGTCTATCTTCAAACATTGATTATGGAAAAAGCACTAACAGCCAAAGTAAAAGAGTTACAAGAAGCAGATGCTGGTTCGTTTGGTGGTGTTAATAAACAAGCAGGAAAGAGTATGAAACAAATAGTACCAGGCAAAACTTACGCCAATGCCTTAAAGAAAACGGCGATGGGTGAAGATATTTCAGATAAAGAATGGACTAAACTTAGAGACCAAAATATCAGTGAGAATCTTCTCAAAGTTCTAGAGAACAGAGAAGCATCTGTTAAATTAATGAAAAAGATTGTAGAATCAAGAAGAGTTCTTAAAGAAGATGAAGTTGAAAATGCTCAAATCGTTCTTGCTGCACAAGATATGGTAGATCGTATCCAAAAAATGATTGAAGATATGGTTGACTTACAATATAAAGATGTTCCTGCTCTTGCCGATACTATGGCTACTGAAATGGGAATTGATAAAGCAACAACCTTTAAAGATTCTATGGGTAATGCTTTAGGAAGTCTTGCCGATCAATTAAATTCAAGTAAAACTGAAATGCAAAAAGCAGTTGCTATTGTAACTGGTGAAGAGGTTGCCAGTGAGATGGGTGAACTAGAAGGTGTTGATCAAGAACCAGAGATGGATACGGAGATGCCTGCTGAACCAGAGATGGATATGGAACCAGAAATGGATGACGAAGAAGTCGTTCCTATGCCAGACGAAGAAGATTTTGGATTAGGTAGAGAAAGAAGATAATTCATACATTATATGATTTATGACTTTAGTAGAATCTATCAAATCAGACTTACAGAAATTATCTGAAAATCAAGATACAGTAACCTTTGTCGTATCTGAAAGTTGGTTAAGAGATTCTGTGATTGAAGGGTTTCTAGATAATATCTACGAAAGTTTTAATGAATCAGATATGATTGATTCACTTAAAGAAAAACATAGTTGGGAACAAATAGTCGGTATTGATTTAGAGTGGCAGTACCTCGGAATAGGCGATATAAAAAATCTTGCCGTTATACAAAGAGAACATCCAGAGGTTTACACAAAGATAAAAAACGATGGTGGAATATACTTAAGTGATGTATCATTCGAAATAAAATGGGTATAGGTATGAACTTACAAGAATCAATCCGTAAAGATTTAAATCTTTTATCTGAAGCACCATCACTAACCGATTCGGAAGAAGAAAATCCATTGTTTGTCATAGACAAAGACGATTTTTTGATGCATGCGGTATATGACGATTTTCTCGAACCATTAGAACTATGGGATTTTGCTAGATTTATT
>Ga0255766_10001630_pt1 | contig 20402 bp, 19 predicted proteins | sample 071ome_23_FD_179966 | JGI IMG/M metagenome (GOLD analysis project Ga0255766, IMG submission 179966) | Coastal salt marsh microbial communities from the Groves Creek Marsh, Skidaway Island, Georgia - 071403BT metaG (version 2) | ecosystem: Environmental > Aquatic > Marine > Intertidal zone >... | reverse complement strand
TCCTTTGGATGTTCAAGGAGACCTTGGTGTGCGAGGGGGGACTTTTGATCAGACCTTGGTATTGGTCAATGGCGTTCGGATGAACAATCCTCAAACAGGACACCATAACATGAACCTTCCGGTGCCTCTCGCCATGATTGAGCGCATTGAAGTGGTGCATGGCGGCGCAACAAGTGCGCAAGGGATTGGAGCGATGACAGGGGTGGTGAACATCATATTAAAATCGGCCCCTAAAAAACTGAATGCCGGTTATTCATTGACGAAGGGGGATCACGACCTAGTCAACAGCAGTTTTTACATTGGTAAAAAATTAGGAAAATGGGGGGTCCAATTCGGCCAACAATCCCAGCAAACCTCCGGGTATATCTCCAATACGGACTTTGAGAGTCAGAAGTTCATCGTGAATTTATCTCGCGATTACAACTTGGGAAAGGAAGAGGGTACGCTCTCTATTTTTTACTCGGAAAACCAGAAGGCTTTTGGTGCACAGAACTATTATACGACGTCATTTCCAGATCAATTTGAAGCCACATCGACACGAGTATTTGCCTTTGGCTTGGACGAAACTATAGGGCAGAAAACGGATTTTAGTTTCGACATGAACTTTGTCACAGGTACAGACCGCTTTGAGCTCTATCGAGAGACGGCCGGTTTGGGTGGTTTTGATGCCAGTGAAGTTGCCTATGATAAGCTTCCTTCAGGCAGATATTACAGAGCGGCGGATGGCGATACAGCAGCTTCTTGGTACAGCGGCCCCAATTTCCATCGAACCCTCGTCTTTAATTTGAACACTCGCCTGAGCCACCGTTGGAACGTGGAGAACGAGACCAGTTTTGGATATAACCAGCGTTATGATGAGATTCATTCTAATGTGCTTGGAGGGGATTGGGAAATAAATCTCGTGCCGGGTTGGGAAGGGTATACCATGGACAAGGGTGCCTCTACCTACGATTTTTCATGGTTTGCAGAACATAAGTTCACCCGCGGCAGGTACCAAATTCGTGCAGGCGGGATGTTGAATTATCACGATGGTCCTTCTCAGGATTCTTCCTACTTCTTCGCGCCATCTGCAGATCTATTGTACCGTTTAAGCAAAACATCTTCGCTCTACGCCACCGTCAATAGATCCATGAGATACCCAACTTACACTGATTTGTATTACAACCGCGGAGGTGCGCAAGGATCTATCGAACTAAAGCCCGAGACTGCTTGGAATTATGAGGCAGGGTACAAAGCAAAATTGGATGACATCTATGTTAATGGTGCCCTATTCCACAGACGTTCCAAAGATTTGATTGATTGGGTAACTTACCCGAATAATCCTATTGCTTACGCTTCGAACATCACCGCTCTTGCGCTCACTGGAGTAGAGGGCGGGATGACCTATACGGCACAAAAGAGAAAGCAGATGCTTAGACGGGCTTCCGTACAGGCAGCACTCATGAAAGGCACAAGTCCAGAGGTAGATTATGCGAGCTTGTATGCTCTGGATTACTTGCAGGCCAAGATTACAGCGCGAGCCACACAGAAACTAGGAATGGGCTTCTTTGCGAATTACGCCTTGACCCTACAAGACCGAGAAGGGTCCTACTTTAATGGCACTACTGAAGTTGAGTATCGGCCTTTTGCCCTTTTGGATCTAAAGGTCTACTATGCGCCAGCGGCGGGTTTGTTTAAACGCCAGTTCCCATTCCAAGCATTCATTAACATCAACAACGCCTTTGATACCCAGTATTATGATCGCGGGAATGTTATTCAGCCAGGGCGTTGGGTAAGTATGGGATTTGAGTTTAGATTTAGGTAATGGAATTAAAGGACTTGTCATATTTGGGAGAAGAGACGGATGCAAAGATGCCCGTCCTATTCTTAGGGCATGGAAGTCCCATGAATGCCATTGAAGAAAATGTTTTTGTGCAGGGCTTTCGAAGTGTAGGTCAGCGGTTGCAAAAGCCTAAGTCCATCTTGTGTATTTCAGCACATTGGGAGACTTACGGTACCAAGGTTACGGCGATGGAAATGCCCAAGACCATTCATGACTTTGGTGGTTTTCCACCGGCTTTGTACGACGTACAGTATCCTGCGCCTGGCAGTCCAGAATTGGCCCGTATGACAAAAGAGTTACTCCAAGAATGTGAGCTTGACCACCATTGGGGTCTCGATCATGGTGCTTGGAGTGTGATTAAGCATATGTATCCGGATGCGGATGTTCCCGTGGTTCAGATGAGTCTAAATCGATACAAAACTCCGGCGGAGCACATTGCGTTAGCGAAAGAGTTGGACGCCTTGCGTAATAGAGGTGTGCTGATTGTGGGAAGTGGGAACATGGTGCACAACCTTCGCATGGTTGCCTGGGATAGATTGAACGACTCTTTTGGATTTGATTGGGCTCAAGAGGCGAATGCCCGAATGAAAGCCATGATTGTATCGAACGATTTGGAAGGATTGGCCAATTACTCCAAAGGAGGCAAGGCATTCCAGAATGCCATCCCTACACCAGAACATTATTTGCCGATGCTCTACGCGACTGCATTACGTGGTGAGGATGAAAATATTTCCTTCTTCAACGATAGTTATTTAGCTGGGGCCTTGTCCATGACCTCCATCTTGATCGGCGGCTAACTATTTCAGCTTTTCATTACCGTGGTGGCGGTCGTGATCGCGTTCCCGCTTGATGTCCATCTTCTTGTCAAAGGCCGCTTGCAAATCTGTGCCGGTTTGATTGGCGAGGCAGAGTACTACAAATAATACATCGCTGAGTTCTTCGCCTAGGTCCTTGGCCTTGTCGCTTTCCTTTTCACTTTGTTCGCCATAACGACGCGCGATAATGCGGGCTACTTCACCAACCTCTTCCGTGAGTTGTGCCATGTTCGTCAGCTCGTTAAAGTAGCGAACGCCATGATTTGCAATCCATTGGTGGACTTCCTTTTGCAATTTTCCTAGTGGCAAATCTGGGTTGATGTCGATGGGATCTAAGGCCATTATTCTTTGTTTTTTGAGTCTATCCAAATGGTTACCGGACCGTCGTTGACTAAGTGTACTTTCATATCGGCACCAAATTTACCGCCTTTTACGGGTAGGTCACTTTCCATCCACAAGTGTTCCATGAAATACTCATACAAGGGCTCACTGTGGTGAGGCTTTGAGGCTTTGTAATAGCTCGGTCTATTGCCTTTTTTGGTGCTGGCGTGTAAGGTGAATTGGCTAATGACTAAAAACTCCCCGCCAACCTCCTGTACGCTGAGGTTCATCACCCCGTCTTGATCGGGGAACAAGCGCATTTTCGCGATTTTTCCGCACAACCAACGCGCATCTTCCTCGGTATCCTCGAATTCTACGCCAAGAAGAATAAGCAGCCCTTTTCCTATTTCATTGTGCACTTTGCCGTCGACGACGACCTTAGCTTCAGAAACTCTTTGGAGCAGGGCACGCATGTTTAATTAAAGGCTGGGTTAGGGAATAAGATTAATTTTTCAAGTAGTTTCCTAGTTTGAAAAAGTGTATCATTTCCGACTAAACTTTTTTCGAGTTCATTAATACTAGTGCCTAGTATAAGGATATTATCGTTTCGAGTAAGAGCTTCATTTAAAGTAAGATTCACAGCACTCCTACCATATTGTGGATAACCTTTAAACGTGCAATACTTTGCTATAATGTCTAACTTACTTAATTCTTTGATTACTCCTTTGCAATCTTTTTGCGGAGCCATTAAGTGGATATTAAAACCATTATCTGAACAAAGACGCAAGAATTCAACGATGTTTGAGTCAAGATTTTCGGTGAATATCCTCAATCCTTCAATGTTGATACCATCGGTCACTCCAAATTTCAAAAAGAATTCCGATGTCTTTTGTCTATCGAACATCAAAAAAGGAACGTCAATGAATAGAAATTTCTCTCTCGTTCCTTCATTTGTTGAGTTCTCCATCACTTTTTGAGAAGCTAAATGGATATTCTGAAGGAAAATATAGTCTGCTTCTGCGCTGGACACTTGCCAAGTCAATGCATTACATTTTTCTTGAGGTGAGTTAGTTTGAATTTTTGTTGCTTTACATGAGGCCAATGCCAATGCACTAATAGTCAGTGCTGCGGTAATGTGTCGTTTCATCTTGATCATTTAGTTGGTTAAGATAACTCTCGTATCGAGTCGGTGCAATTTTATGTTCGTCGAGAGCGCTTTTTACGGCGCATTGCGGTTCGTTAATGTGTTTGCAATTGTGGAATTTACATTCCTTGCTAATGGCAAAAATTTCTGGGAAGAAATGACTGAGGTCCGTGTCCTCCATGTTGACCAATCCGAAGCCCTTAATCCCGGGTGTATCAATAATATCACCGCCCATTTGCAGCGGGTGCATCTCAGCAAAGGTGGTCGTATGTTGCCCTTTGTTGTGGCTGCTGCTCACAGCCCCTGTTCTGAGGTTAAGTTCAGGCTCAATAGCATTGATTAGGGTGCTTTTTCCCACACCGCTGTGTCCACTGAGCAGGGTAGTTTTTCCTTTTAGTAGGGTGGCCAATTCTTCCAGCCCCAACCCCTCAGTCGCCGATGTTTCAATGCAGGTATACCCAATAGCAGAATACACGGCCTTGCGGTATTCTAATTCGCTCCGAATGTCTTCATCGTCGTACAAATCACTTTTGTTGAAGACGATAACGGTTGGAATATTGTAGGCTTCTGCGGTCGAAAGGAATCGGTCCATAAAACCGGTAGAAGTCGCAGGCTTTGCCAATGTGGTTACCAGCAAAGCTTGATCCATATTCGCGGCAATGATGTGAACGCGTTTGCTGAGGTTCACACTCTTGCGAATAATGTAGTTTTTTCGGTCTTGAATGCCGTCGATGATGCCTTGTCCTTCGTCATTCTCCTCGAGTTCAAAGTTCACAAGATCGCCGACCGCCAATGGATTCGTGCTCTTGATTCCAGCGACACGGAATTTTCCTTTGATGCGGCAATCGTAAAGTTGTCCTCCTTCCAAATCTCGAACGAGGTACCAACTACCAGTACTTTTTACAACGACGCCTTTCATCAACTACTCTTTTAACGCTTAGCGTACATGTTGTCGTAATACTCCTGGTACGTCCCAGAGGTGACGTTTTTCAACCACAGGGCATTGCTCAAATACCAATCAATGGTAATGGCCAGCCCTTCTTCAAAGGTCACGCTTGGCGCCCAACCGAGCTCTTTGTTGATCTTGGTTGCATCAATGGCATACCTGCGGTCGTGACCCGGACGGTCTTTCACATAGGTAATGAGCTTCTCACTGCTTCCTTTCTCACGGCCCAATTTCTCGTCCATCTGCGCGCACAGCACCTTGATTAGATCGATGTTCGTCCATTCGTTGAAACCACCAATATTGTAGGTCTCGCCGTTTTCCCCTTCGTGGTACACGAGATCAATGGCACGGGCATGATCCACGACGTACAACCAGTCTCTGGTGTACTGACCGTCACCGTATACCGGCAATGGCTTTTCTTCAACGATGTTATTGATGAAGAGCGGGATGAGCTTCTCTGGGAATTGGTTTTGGCCGTAGTTGTTCGAACAATTGGTCACCACATAAGGAATGCCGTAGGTCTCGCCATAGGCACGGACAAAGTGATCTGAGGATGCTTTGGAGGCGCTGTACGGACTGTTTGGATCGTACGGCGTTGTCTCTTCAAACAAGCCTTCCTTGCCCAACGTCCCATATACTTCGTCGGTGCTGATGTGGTAGAAGCGCTTGCCCGCGAAATCCTCATGAATACGCTTAAAGCTGTTCAGTAAATTCACTGTACCTAAGATGTTGGTGCGCACAAAGGCCAATGGATCCTTGATGGAACGGTCCACATGACTCTCTGCCGCCAAGTGAATGACTCCTTCCGGCTGATATTTGTCAAACAATGCATCAACGGCTGCAGCATCTACGATATCCACGCGCTCAAACACATAGTTCGGTGCATCCTCGATATCGCTAAGATTCTCCAGATTCCCGGCATAGGTCAGCACGTCCACATTGATGATGCGGTATTCACTGTATTTGTTTACAAACAAGCGAACGACGTGAGAGCCAATAAATCCGGCACCGCCGGTGATGATGATGTTCTTCATTCGTGTGGTTCTTATGGTTTACGAAACTAAGAATTTAAAGAGCAAAAGCGAATGTAATCAGCGACTTCAAAGACTATGACTTTCTACTAATAGTGGTATCGACAGGAAATTACTTGAATGGCATCTTGGTCATAGCGGTATACAAGCCTGTGTTCTCTGGTAATTCTTCGGCTCCAAAGACCCGCGAGGTCGTGCTTAAGTGCTTCTGGTTTGCCTACTCCTTCAAAGGGGGTTCGACGTGTGCTTTCAAGCACTTGATTTAGCTTTTTGAGCACCTTCGTATCGTTCAATGCCCAGTATTGGTAATCCGCCCAGGCGCTCGGTGTGAAAAGGATTTTATTGCTCATTGACCTGCCATTCTATGAGCTCGCCGTCCAATTCTTTCAAGCTCGCATATAGATGATCGGCATTCGCCTTTGATTTCAGCAAATGCATGGTCTCAAGCATTTGATTGTATTCTTCTATCGATAAGACTACCGCACCATTGCCTGTTTTACGTTTTAAAATGATGATTTCATTATTCTCTTCGACCTCATCGAGGTATTTCTTGAGGTCTTTTCGAAATTCAGAAAAATTGGCAGCGATCATAATTACGTACTTTATTAAGTACAAAATTACAAAATGCTCAAGCCTCTTCCAAAGAATGTGGAAAAGAGAAAGTTATCGACGGAAGTTTAGGATTGGAAAGGATTTACCATTAATCGTATTCCAAAGGCCTATCTGAAGGACGGATTGATCCGTAGCCTGGACATTGTTTCTCAGTCCCACTTGAACACCTTTCATTTGCAATGAACCATTAATAATTCCGAGTTGTACTCCTTTGGTTTGAGCGGTACTGTTTCTAAACGAGATACTCAATCCATTCACTTTCTGGTAATGACTACTGCCCAGGTTTAAAGCAATTCCATTCAATTGCTCACCTACGCTGACAAATCCAGAGACTGCCATTCCATTGACTACATCCGTTTGAGTTCCAAAAAGCGAGCATTGCAGTCCATTGGTGATAGACTTTGGGCCTATGTTTAGCATGGGATGAGGTAGATATCCTAAAGGCACCTTATACCAATGGAAAAGTCCACCGCCAATTTGTAGATTAATCCCATTGGTGGTCTGATTGTAAGGAGCATTGCAAATAACATCATGTCCAATAACACCAATGGCCAAGCCATTAACGGTTTGCGCTTTACCGGGTTGGTAGGCTAGCAAGTATCTTTTTGGGCCATCCAAAACAGGTATGTGAGGTCTTGCTCTCAAATAAGTAGAGCCGCACTGGGAATAAGCTCGATTGGCTGAGAATCCTAGGCAAAAATTGGAGAGCAAATGATTGAGAATTGAATCTGGATATTCAATAGTCAATGAATGACCCTCTTGAGCCAAGATGATGCTTATTCGAGCATGATCTAGGACACCATTGGCATTAAAATAGAAAAGGTAAGAGAAGGACGAAGCAGGGGCATTGATTTCCTCGCTTACTCTCATAAGTTCGTAAATGACGGGGCGGATGGCATTGCTAAATATGCTATCAAATTCCGGCCTCGAAATGGTAGTGAGGTTACTTATGGTATCTATAGAAAAGGCAGAAGGGTATAGACTATCAAGCCTAGAATTTGGCATGGTTCTGAGCGAGTCAATGGGAGCGTAGATATAGCCTTGCCCGAGTAGCGGACTACTCATTAACAAAACTACTATTCCAACGAAAAACCTTGACATGCTATAAGCTCTGCTCAAAATTCCAAGCATCACGAAGCATATCTTCTAAGCTTTTTTCTGGGGTCCAATTCAACACATGCTGTGCCTTGCCAATGTTCGCGTACACCGCAGGTACATCTCCAGCGCGACGTGGCGCAAGGCTGTACGCAATGGCAATTCCTGTGGCGCGTTCAAATGCTGTGATCATTTCCAATACAGTTGAGCCGTTGCCGGAACCCAGGTTGATCACATCAAAGCCTTTAGTCTTTCCGTCGATCAAATGTTGAACGGCCAAGATGTGGGCTTTAGCGATATCAATAACATGGATGTAATCGCGAATGCAAGTGCCGTCGCGGGTATCGTAATCGGACCCGAATACTTTTAATTCTTTACGCTTACCAATGGCAGTTTCAGTGATGTAGGGTACCAAGTGGTGTGGTTCGCCGTCTTGGAATTCGCCAATGATACTTGTGGGGTGGGCGCCGATAGGATTGAAATAACGCAAGCTCAACACATCCACGGCTCCAGTCGCTGCGGTATCACGGAGGATTTCCTCACCCATCTTCTTGGTATTGCCGTACGGGCTTTCCGCAGGTTGTACGGGCGCATTTTCATCCACATGTGGGTTTTCTGGAGTGCCATACACCGTGCAAGAACTCGAGAACACTATGTTGCGAATGCCGTGGGCCTCCATACTTTGAAGAAGGTTAACGGTACTCAACAAATTATTGTGGTAGTACTTCAGCGGCTTATCCACGCTCTCATTAACCAATAGAAAGGCAGCAAAGTGAATGACCCCTGAAATATCCGGGAACTCTTCAAAAACTGCATCTACGGCATCGCGGTCGCAGAGTTCAACTTGTCGGAAGGTGATTTCCCTACCTACAATCTTTTCGATGCGCTCCTTGACCTCAATGGGGCTTTGGCTTAGGTTGTCGATCACAATGGGGTCGTAGCCAGCTTCGATCAACTCCACAACAGTGTGAGAGCCTATGTAGCCAAGTCCGCCTGTGATTAAGATTTGGTTCATGGTTGGTCAGTTTCTTTTGTAATCTTCGAAATCGCGGTGCTCCTTTCGGTACAAACGATCTTCTGGCAAGTTTTTAAACCAAGCGTAGGTACGCTCTAGTCCTTCAGCACGCATGACCTTTGGCTCCCAATCTAAAATTTCTTTCGCCTTGCTGATATCCGGTTGGCGCTGCATCGGGTCGTTTACTGGTAATTCCTTGTATACGATTTTCTGTGTGGTTCCCGTGAGTTTGATGATCTCCTGAGCAAAATCGCTGATAGTGATCTCGTGGGGATTGCCAATATTGACTGGCTCGGGGTGATCACTCATTAGCAAACGGTAAATCCCTTCAACAAGGTCGTCCACATAACAAAAGGATCGAGTTTGAGAGCCGTCACCAAAAATGGTTAAATCTTCACCGCGCAATGCTTGACCGATGAATGCAGGCAATACACGACCGTCGTTCAGTCGCATTCGTGGTCCGTAGGTATTGAAGATGCGGACAATGCGTGTTTCTAAACCGTGGTAGGTGTGGTACGCCATGGTCATGGCTTCCATAAAACGTTTGGCTTCATCGTAGACTCCACGTGGCCCCACCGGATTAACATTCCCCCAGTATTCTTCGTTTTGAGGATGCACGAGCGGATCGCCGTACACCTCCGATGTCGACGCTACGAGGATGCGTGCACCTTTATTCAAAGCGAGACCCAAGAGGTTGTGTGTGCCTAGGGAGCTCACCTTCAAGGTCTGAATAGGAATTTTCAAATAATCAATAGGAGAGGCAGGCGAAGCGAAATGAAGGATGTAGTCCAATTTTCCCGGCACGTGTACGAAGGTGCTCACATCGTGGTGGTAGAACGTGAACTTTGGATGACCGCTGAGGTGCTCCAAATTCTCCATGTTCCCCGTAATGAGGTTGTCCATCGCGAGGACCTCATCGCCATTAGCAATGAATCGGTCACATAAATGAGAACCTAAAAACCCTGCCGCGCCTGTGATGAGTACTCTTGCCATTAGATCTGTTGTCCTTGACCGATGCCGTAATAATCAAACCCTATTTCCGCTAGGGTTTCTCTGCGGTAGAGGTTGCGTCCGTCAAAAAGGACTTTCCCGTTCATAGCCTCGGCCACTTTATCCCAATCCGGTACGCGAAACTCTGTCCATTCGGTAATCAGTGCCAAGCCATCGGCGCCTTCTGCCGCCTCTTCCGCACTCGCGCAGTAGGTGATGCTATCGCCGAGCTGGTGCTTGGCTTCTTCCATCGCGACTGGGTCGTACGCACGAACGTGGGCGCCGGCGCTGGTCAAAAGATTCGCAATCACGACGGACGGTGCCTCGCGCATGTCGTCGGTGTTCGGCTTAAAGGATAATCCCCAAAAAGCAATGGTCTTGCCTTCGAGCTTTCCGCCGAAATAGGCGTTAATCTTATTGTAGAGCACACTTTTTTGTGCATCATTGACTTGTTCCACTGCTTCCAAGATGCGCATGGTGTGGCCGTTTTCGCGCCCTGTACGGGCCAAGGCCTTGACATCTTTAGGGAAACAAGAACCGCCGTATCCTATACCTGGGTAAATGAACTTGTTGCCGATGCGCGGGTCAGAGCCAATGCCTTTGCGAACCCAATTCACATCTGCGCCCATCTTCTCACACAAGTTGGCGATGTCGTTCATGAAGGAAATCTTCGTCGCCAACATGGCGTTCGCAGCATACTTGGTCATCTCCGCCGAAGGGATGTCCATAAAGATCACCGGGTGACCGTTCAAGGTGAACGGACGGTAGAGCTTGTCCAATGTTTTTTGAGCCTGCTCGCTATCTACACCCACCACAATGCGGTCGGGCTTCATAAAATCTTCAATGGCTGCACCCTCTTTCAAGAACTCAGGGTTGGAAGCCACGTCGAAGCCGAATGAAACCCCACGAGAGTCCAGAGTCGATGCTACGGCACCACGTACCTTTTCAGCTGTGCCCACTGGAACAGTGGATTTAGTGATGACGACCAAGTAATCTTCCATGCATTGGCCGATAGATTTTGCTACGGCAAGCACGTATTGCAAATCAGCCGAGCCGTCCTCTCCTGGAGGCGTACCCACAGCGATGAAGGCTGCAGAGGAGCCCTTGATGCCTTCGCTTAGCTCGGTGGTAAAGTGCAATCGGCCCTTCTCAAAGTTGCGAAGAACGATGTCCTTTAACCCCGGCTCGTAAATGGGTAGAATGCCGTTTTTCAGGCCGTCAATTTTCTTTTGGTCAATATCCACGCAGCTCACCTCGATGCCCACGTCCGCCAAACAGGCGCCGGTCACCAAGCCTACGTATCCAGTTCCAATGACTGTAATCTTCATGCTTAAGCTTTAGGTCGTTGTATCAACGATTTCAATGCCCTAAAATTACATTATTACGAACGACTTATTGCCCTTACCTTGCACTTAAAGCCCACTGCATCTATGAATCCATTGCGTTTTTCGCTTTTTGCCGCGCTGATGTTACTGTCTACGGTAAAATTGAGTGCCCAATTAACCACGAAAGACAGTACCCGTACAGTCCAGCTTTGGGGCTTGGGACCGGCGTCGACGTTGCCCATTGCGGACCTTGCTTCACGGTATACGTACTTCGGAGGTGCAAGTTTGGAATACTCCAAAAAGAACAGGGAAGGTTGGATTGTAGGCGGTGCTTTTGATGCCTTTTATGGCAATTCGGTCAAGAATGCTTCGGAAATCTTTGGTGGATTGGCCGATTCCGCGGGCAATTACGTCGGCGTCAATGGCGAATTGGCCATATTGAATACGGGCTTGTCGGGCGGGCAAATCACTGGTCATATTGGTCACATTTTTCAGTCGCATTATAATCCCAACTCCGGATGGTTGTGGATGTTGGGCTTCGGTGGACAACAAACCCAGATCAGCTTACGGAACGAACGCGGAAATTTTCCTCAGCTCCAAGGGGACATGCTTCGTGGGTACGACCGTTTGCACATGGGGCCGGTATTGAAGGGACAGCTGCGTTACTTGCACTTGGATAATGACGAACGGATAAATTGGACCCTTGGTGTTCATTCGATGCTCGCCACGACAAAGAGTGTGCGTGGTTTCAATACCGATACGGGACTGCAGGACAATTCCATTAAGTGGGATTTGGGACTTGGCGTACACTTTATGTGGTATTTGCCCGTTTATGCTAAGCAGGAAAGCTACTTCTTGACCGACTAATGATACTGTATCCTCTTCTTGCCTCAGTGGTGTTTTCCCTTGGGGGCCGTCTCGGTCTCTTGGGCAGTTGGGGCCGTGCCGTTCGAGCGGATCAACAATGGCGCTCGTTACCGCCAAAGCAGGGGAAGGTGATCTGGATGCATTGCGCATCGCTAGGAGAGTTTGAGATGGGGCGGCCCGTATTGGAAGGCTTCCTGGACCGCCATGCCGATTGGCAAGCCGTGGTGACATTTTTCAGTCCGTCGGGCTATGAGCCTCGCAAAGGGTATAATCGGGCCACCGTGCACTATTTGCCCTTTGACCGACCCTCATTGGTGAAAAAATGGTTGGCTTATGTGCAGCCAGATCTGGCACTTATGGTCCGCTACGATGTGTGGCCAAACCACATTGCCGGATTGCGACGTGCCAATGTTCCGGTGGTGGTTATGGGGATGAGCGCTCCGAAAACTCCTTGGTATTTGAGCCGCGTTTTGCCGTTGATTCGCAAGACGTTCATTGATGGCGTGCATACTTGGGGAGTGGTGAGTGAGGCAGATGCAGCGTGTATGAGCAGGGCCGGTGTGCATTCAGAAGTCTTAGGGAATCCGAAGTACGATTATGCTGCGGAATTGGTCGGGGTGAAAGCGAATGAAAAATTTACGGCCTGGAAACTGACACAGCAAAAGCCAGTGCTGCTGGTGGGTAGTGCCCATTTGTCGGATTGCGAAGCTTTGAACGGCATAGATTTACGCGAGTATTCGCTTTGGGTTGTACCGCATGATCTAAAAGAATCGTCGAAGCTGCGAGAAGCGTTGATGCAATACGAATCTTCCCAAGTGTCGGATAGCACTCGAGACGAGCCGAAGGCAACGGATGTGTTGATGGTGCCGGAGTTTGGAGTGCTGGTGAGTTTGTACGGCTTGGCCGATGGTATTTTGATTGGCGGCGGATGGGACAAGTCGACGCACAATGTTTTGGAGGCGACCGCTCAAGGAAAAATAGCGGCTTGTGGTCCGAACTGGCAGAAGATTGCGGAGAACAAAGAATTGGTCGAAGAGGGATTCTTACAGCCCATTCAAGCGCACGAGGACTGGGTACAGTATTTAAATCAGGTGGGTACTGAAGCGTTGGTCGCAAAAGGAAAAGCAGCCCAAGCTTGGATGCTTGAGCAGGGCGGTGCCGCAGAAAAAATCGTAAAGGTTTTAGAAGAGGCCGTTCAGCTCTGAGTCGATCTGTTGAATGATCTCACCCAAATCTTCTGGGTTTTCTGGGAAGTTGTTCTTATCGACATTGACGATCAGGACTTTGCCTTTGTCGTAAGAATTAATCCACGCTTCATAACGCTCGTTTAGGCGACGCAAGTAATCAATGCGAATGCTGTTTTCGTAATCGCGTCCTCTTTTTTGGATGTGGTCCACCAATGTAGGTACAGAGGCGCGCAAGTAAATCAATAGGTCTGGCGCCTGGAGGTGCTTTTCCATCAACTCGAACAATCCTTGATAGCTGTTGAAGTCGCGGGCAGTCATCAAGCCCATGGCATGTAAGTTCGGCGCGAAGATGTGCGCATCTTCATAAATGGTGCGGTCTTGAATGACGTTTAAACCTTCTTCGCGTACCTGGGTTACTTGTTCAAAGCGGGAACGCAAGAAATAAATTTGAAGGTTGAAGCTCCAGCGCTGCATTTCTTCATAGAAGTCATCGAGATAGGGATTGTCGTCTACATCCTCAAAATGCGGCTGGTAATTGTAGTGCTTTGCTAATAACTCAGTTAAAGTTGTTTTACCAGAACCAATATTTCCTGCGATTGCTATGTGCATGACTACTATTTTTGTACCCGCAAAGTAATAAAAGTGTCGCAAGTAAGATGCAAATTGACCACCTAACTCAACAAATTAAATCTACCCGCCAAGAATTAATTCAACATCCGGCCTTTGGCTGGGTGAACACGCTCGATAAAGCGCGCGATTTCATGGAAACGCACGTTTGGGCTGTATGGGATTTCATGGTCCTATTGAAAGCTTTGCAGCGTCAATTGACTTGTGTGGATACCTATTGGATTCCTCAGGGGGATCCGGAAACTCGTAGGTTGATTAACGAGATTGTTCACGGGGAAGAAAGCGATGTGGATCAAGAGGGCAATGCCACCAGTCACTTCGAGCTGTATGTAAAAGCCATGGAAGAGGCAGGGGCGAATACGGCACCTATTTTAGCATTTATAGAAGCATTGCGCGGTGGCGTAAATCCAATGAAGGCTTTAGAGGAGAGCGGTGCACCAGAGGGCGCAAAGGCGTTCGTTCGTCAGACCCTCGCAGTAGTAGAAGGTGGTAAAGCACATGAGATTGCAGCTGTCTTCACCTTCGGTCGTGAGGATTTGATTCCGGATATGTTTATGGAAATCGTTGGGAATTTAAAGGCCCAATTCCCGGAGCAGCTTGGACTCTTCGCCTATTACCTTGAGCGTCACATCGAAGTTGATGGCGATTTGCACGGACATTTGGCAGAGCGCATGGTCGAACTCTTATGTGGTACGGATGCCCAGAAATGGGAAAGTGCGGCCGAGCTATCGGAGCAAGCCTTGCGTGCACGCATCAACTTATGGACTGCTGTTATACAGGCATTTGAGCAGCGTCATTCAGCGCCTGCAACTGCGTAATAAGGTCTCGGTTATTGCTCAATCTAGGGACCTTGTTTTGTCCGCCTAGCTTGTTTTTGTTTTTCAACCATTGGTGGAACAATCCCTTTTGGGCCACTACGATATTGGGCAGTTGTAAAACGAGGTCGCCCTTTCTTTTCGCGGCGTAATCAGAGTTTTCCTCTTTGAGGGCATTGTCCAGATCTTGGGTGAAGGCTGCAAGGTCCTCAGGAGGTGTTTTGAATTCTATGATCCACTGATGCCCTCCGGTTTTTTCACTGTTCATGTAGCACGGTGCGGCATGGAATTCCACCAGGTCACAACCGTGAAGATTACAGGCCTTTAACACAGCATTTTCAGCATCGGTGACGATCACTTCTTCACCAAAAGCATTGATGAAATGTGCCGTCCTACCGCTGACTTTAATTCGGTAAGGGTGCAGAGATACAAACTTCACGGTATCTCCCAGCAAGTAGCGCCACAACCCTCCGTTGGTGGTGATGACTACGGCGTAATCTGTATTCAATTGAACATCTTTTAGGCCAATGCTTTGGCTGTTTGTGCCACTAAAAGAATCCATCGGAATGAATTCGTAATAGATGCCGTTGTTGAGCAGGAGTAACATGCCGTCCTTGGCTGGGTCGTCCTGTACTGCAAAGAACCCTTCCGAGGCATTGTAGTTTTCCATGAAGGTGACCTGGTCGCCAGGCATGAGTGTGCGGAATTGGTCCTCGTAAGGGGCGAAGTTCACTCCGCCGTGTGCAAAGAGTTCAAGGTTTGGCCATACCTCGAGAATGTTGCTTTTTCCCGTGCGTTCGAGCACTTTCTTAAACAGCACGAGGAACCATGAGCTTACGCCCCATAAGGAGGTGATGTTTTGTTCGAGGGCTTCATCGAGTATGGCATCAATCTTCTTTTCCCAATCGCTCATCAGTGCGGTGGTGGGGCTGGGTGCGCTGCGGAGTTCTGCCCACAGTGGAATGTTTTGGATCAGGATGGCGCTGAGGTCGCCGCTTTGACTCTGCCCTTCAGATTGTATTTCTGTGGAACCGCCCAGACGCAAGCCGAGCCCTTCGAAAATTCTAGTTTCCGGCACCGCATTGCAATACAAAGCGAGTTCGTATCGACCTCCTGAGAAGTGGCAATCTTCGATGCTGTCTTTGGAAACGGGGATGAATTTACTTACCCCGGAGGTGGTGCCGGAGCTCTTGGCGTACCACTCTACCTTGCCGGGCCAGAGAATGTTGCGGTGGCCTTGGCGCATGCGCTCGATGTAGGGTTTCAGGCTGCTGTAATCCGATAGGGGTACACGCGTTTGAAATTCACGCGGGTGTTGAATCAGGTCGAAACGGTACTTCTGTCCATATTCGGTATCTGTACCCTTGGCCAGGAGCTCGCGAAGGAGTTGATCTTGGGATTCTATTGGCCGGTCTGTGAAGGCATAGATTTCCTCCACACGGCGGCGCATGTTTTGTCGGATGACTTTGTTAACCCAAGTATAGATCATGGCTTTAGGAGGTCGGTCGTTTATGTGCTACTTTCACACTATTAAAGTTAGCAGAAAATATGCAGTTCACCGGCCCCTTAAGGAAAATGACTACGCAGTACGGACCTACCATTCGATACTCTTTGCCCTTGGGCATGGATTTGTTGATGATGAATGGACTCATTGGGAAGCCATTGCGCATGACGTTTACCGGGACGCATAAATGTTTCTGTGGCCAATTGGTCCCAGAAGTGTACCGCCAAAATTTCTGTCGTGAGTGTTTCTTTACCAAGCCCGAAGCGTCGCCTACCATTATGAAGCCGGAGCTTAGCAAGGCGCATTTAGGTATTGCCGAGCGAGATCTGGAATTTGAGCAGCGGTTGCAATTGCAGCCACACTTGGTGTATTTGGCAAAAACGGACCGCATCAAGGTTGGGGTGACTCGGAAGACTCAGATGCCGTACCGCTGGATGGACCAGGGTGCTGACGAGGCGACGGTCATATTGGAGGTGCCGAATCGCTACTTAGCGGGCGTGGCCGAGGTGGCGTTGAAAGACCACTTTACCGACAAGACCTCGTGGCAGGCCATGCTTAAAGGCGCGACTACGGAGGATAGCTTGGAGGAAGCTTTTGCCCTTGCACAAGCGTCGTTGCCGGAAGAATTACAACAATACCGTACGCAGCAGCCGGAAATTTGGTCAATGAACTATCCTGTGGAGCGGCATCCGTCAAAGGTGAAGAGCATGAGCTTCAAAAGTGAAGGTGACAGCTGGGAAGGGGAATTGGTCGGTATAAAAGGCCAATACCTGATCACGACTGCGGGCGTATTCAACGTGCGTTCGCACGAAGGGCACATCGTGAATTTGGAGTTGCTTTAGACGTCGATTTCTTCCCCAATCTCTAGCCCGAAATAACCGCGGGCCCACCACATAAAGGCATAGATAGCAGCAGTATCGAATGCAGCGGCAGTGGCTTTGAAAAGCCAGCCGTCCCATATGTATTCCCCCATGGTGCTCCACGGTAGGGTGCCTATAAACAAAACGAGGACGACTAATATGGTATCTACGAGTTGGCTGAGCAGCGTAGAGAAGTTGTTGCGCACCCAAAGCATTTTACCGCCGGTGAGGTTTTTCCAGAAGTGAAACAGTCGAACGTCGATGAGCTGTGCAATGATGTACGCGAGCATGGATGCGGCGATGACGCGCCAAGCGTTTTGAAATACTTGGTTGTAGGTGGCATCGGATACGGGTGAGCCTTCTATTGCGGGGAATTGGGCCCCGAGCCATAAGACGAAGAGGACAAAGATACTTGCGACGAGCCCGGAGAGTACGACTTGAGTAGTGCGCTTTTGGCCGTAGAGTTCACTCAAAATATCCGTGATGAGGAAGGTTAAAGGGTAGGGGAGAACCCCAGCACTGATGGTAAATACTTTGAACCCGAGGTCGACCGTCACGAATTTGTTGGCGATCAGGTTGCAGGTGATCAATGCGGCAATGAATAGGGCGCCAAGAATGTAATAGAGGCGCTCGGCTGTTTGTTGTTTAGCGGCGATCACAGTTCAAGAAATATGGGGTTCAAACGTGCTTGGAGGCCTGGGTTTGTGGCTAAGAATTCGAGCTCTTGTACGGCGGGATGGTCTAGAAAAGGCAGGCTTTCTGCTTTCGTGGCACCCAGGGATTTCAGGTACTTCTCTAATCCATCTTCCACTGTGGGGAGTTCGTACAATTTATAGGATTCAATACCGGCTTCCTTCGCGGCATAGGCAATGGCATCGCTGAGGTTGCCCTCGAGGTCGGCCAATCCATTATCGACGGCATCATCGCCCGTCCAAACGCGTCCGCCACACAAGGGCAGGAGGTAGTCCATGTCCATGTTTCTTCCTTCGGCCACTTTACCGGTGAAATCCGCATATCCGCGGTCGATCATGCGCTGAAGGATGGCGTATTGAGCTTCGTTGGGATGCTTGGCGAGGTTGGGGAAGTTGGCCATGGGGTGGGTTTGCACTTCCTCGACATTGAGGCCTAGGGTTTGTGTCATCAATTCCTCAGCGGTGAATAGGCTCATGAAGATCCCGATACTACCGGTGATGGTGGTGGAGTTGGTGAAAATGGCGTCGGCATTACAGCTGATGTAATATCCGCCAGAGGCCGCATAGTTCGCTTGACTTACGATGAGCGGTTTCTCGATATCAGCAATGGTGTGGTGGATAATATCTGAGGTCAAGGCACTTCCGCCCGGGCTATTTACGCGAAGTACAATGGCCTTGACGCGTTTGTTTTGATCCGCTTTGCGCAAGGCTTTGATGATGTTTTTAGTGCCGATGGTACTTTCATCCCCTTTGCCGTTACCAATACTACCATTCGCGTAGATGATGGCGATGCGGTCAGTGGCTTTTACAGGAGGGATTTGGGCCGCATAATCTGTATAATGGAGTATGGAATAGTGATCCTCGAAGTGGTTCATGACATCTTCTTTGTAACCCAAAGCATCCACAAGTCCGGCTTCAAGACAAGCATTTGCATCCATGCCGATGAAATCTGTGGCGGCGCGGTCCAGGGTGGCGCGGTCAATGCCTTTGGCTTCGAATTGGTCCCCGATAAAATCCCAAAATTGGGTGATGAGGTGGGTGAGCTGCAAGCGGTTTTCATCGCTCATTTCACTGGTGATGTAGGGCTCTACGGCGCTCTTGAACTTGTTTCCTGTACCGCGAACGACGAGGGGCTCGATCCCGAATTTGTCAAAAAAGTTTTTGTAATAGGTGGCGCTGGTTCCTATCCCCCGAAGCTCGAAAATTCCGCCGGGGTGAAGGATGGTCGAATCTGCTATGGCACTTAGTGCGGCGCCTTTTTGGGTATAATATTCGCCATAGGAATAGATGGGCTTGCCGGAGGTGGCTTTGAATTCTTTAAGATAATCGGCCAATTCTTCTAGCATCCCATATCCCGCAGCGAAAGCGCCCTGATCCAATAAAATTCCTTGCACGCGATCGTCTTGCGCGGCATGTTCGAGGGCGGCCATGAGCTCGTTCATGCCGAGTGCTTTAGGCACATCCATGCCCAACAAAGCGGCATCTAGCCCGGCCAAAGGATCTTCCACGGCGCGGTCTTCCAAAGTTCCCGACAAAGGAATGCGCAATAAGGTGTTCTCTTCTACCTTTGGGGTTGGATCTTCTCCGGTGATGCTCGCGATGACCAATAGGCCGATCAAGAGGAGGATGGAGGCGACGAAAGCTGTGAAAACAGCGAGAACAGTAGTGAAGAAATTTTTCATGGGCCAGGCCATTATATTATTAGGTACGAATTTAGGCGATAAGGTGCAAAACCTTGATACGGCGCAGGAGGCAATTGGTCGATTTAGCACAATCTTAGGAAAAAGCAGGTTGTACGAGAGCCCGCCTTGGGGGTATCAAAGCACCAATTCCTACCTGAATCAGGTGCTCTTGGTGGAGACCGCCTTGGGACCCGAGGAGTTGTTGTTGCAACTGCTCGACACGGAGACGGCTATGGGCCGCATTCGCGAGGAGGAGGGCTACGCCGACCGAACCATTGATTTAGACGTGCTGGATTACGACGGAAGCGTGTGGGAGAGCGAGTTGTTGGTGTTGCCGCACCCACGCTTGCATCTGCGGCGGTTTACGTTGATGCCGATGGGGGATGTAGTGCCATATTGGTCCCATCCTACCTTGGGGAAACCCTTGGCCACCCTATTAAAAGAATGCCCCGACGAGGTAATACCTAAGGCGGTGGACTAATGCTTACCCGTCAATTTTCGGTGTAATTCAAACATGGCAATGCCGGCGCTTACGCTGACGTTGAGGCTGTGTTTAGTGCCAAATTGGGTAATCTCAATCACCGCATCACAAGCATCCACCACCTCTTGGGCAACCCCGATAACCTCATGTCCAAACACCAGTGCAATGGGGCCTTTCGGCTGAAAATGACGCAAATCCACACTGCCTTCAGCTTGCTCGATGGCAACCACCTCATAACCCTCCTGCTGCAGGGCCTTCACGCAATCCAGCGTATGTTCCATGTGCGTCCAATCCATGCTATCCGTCGCACCGAGCGCTGTCTTTTGCATATCCGCCGAACCGGGGGTAGGAGTCAAGCCACACAAATAAATGTGCGCGGCGCGAAAACAATCGGCCGTGCGGAACAAACTCCCCACATTGTGGAAGCTGCGCACGTTGTCGGCGACAATGATCAGGGGTGTTTTTTCCGAATTTTTAAAATCTTCGGTAGATAATCTGCCCAATTCATTGTTGCGAAGTTTTCTCATCTCTCTGAAGCGCTTACTTTTGAAGTCTGCGACATTTTGCCGCT
>Ga0255766_10001613_pt1 | contig 20516 bp, 18 predicted proteins | sample 071ome_23_FD_179966 | JGI IMG/M metagenome (GOLD analysis project Ga0255766, IMG submission 179966) | Coastal salt marsh microbial communities from the Groves Creek Marsh, Skidaway Island, Georgia - 071403BT metaG (version 2) | ecosystem: Environmental > Aquatic > Marine > Intertidal zone >... | reverse complement strand
GAGCTTGTATTTGTTCTAAAAATATATTCAAATTCAATATTTTCATAAGCCCATTTAAATGCTTCTATAGTCTTATAACCCATAGACATTGAATCATCTTTAGAAGTAAGAAATAAATCGTTATTAATTAAATTTGGCTTTCCATTAACTAACTGTTGTTGGTTACCTTGCTTATACCAAAAAATACTTTCTTTAAAATCTTTAAGTAAAAGTTTTTTTTGAACATTTGAATTTCTTACAGAAGGATATGTGTTTGAAGATAAAATCAAAACAGCAATTTTGTTCATAGAAATATTTTATATTAGAACTTATTTATAAGATAAATTCTTAAAATTTTGTAGAATTTTTATATGAAAAAAACAGCAATCTGTGTTGTAGGTGATTTTAGATTTTTAAACAGTTATTTAAAAAATTTTTTATTCGAATTAAGAAATAAAGGTAAATTTAATGGCGATGTAATCATTATTACATCTATTTTTACTCCAAAGTTTTACTTCAAATGGAAAACAAAAGATAAAAAACTTACATTCATTAAAAGAAAAAAAATAAAATTTACAAAAAATTCAGATATTACTTTAAAAAATTTAAATACGAATAACCAACCAAACAGACATATAAATAAACCATTTCAATGGCAAAAATTATATGTTTTTGATTATGAGCTAAAAAAATGGGATTTTATTTTTTACATTGATATAAATATGCATATTCATTATCCAATTAATAAAGTTTTATCAATATATCCTGAAGGAAAGTTTACAGCTAGAACTGATGGATACCCTGAATATAAACACAAATTACAATCTCAATTTGATGAAAAACACCCAAAAATTTTTGATTTATCAAAAAAATATGACTTAGAAACAAAGTTTTATTTTCAAACTGGTGTGATGTACTTTGATACAAATTTAATTTCTAAAAATACAGTCAATGAAATCATAGGCCTTGTCGAAGAGTACCCAATAACAAAAACAAATGAGCAAGGAATCTTAAATTTATACTTTATGTATGAAAAAGGTATTTTTGAAGAACTCTTATTGGAGATTGATGATTTTTTAGTTTACTATTATTGGATCGTTAAGAATAAAAAAATTATTATCACAAAACAACTAAGAGAGAAATACAAATAACTACTAAACTATAAATTTTTCTATTTCCTTGTTCAATCTTTCAATTGATAAATTTTTTTTAACGGTCTCCTTTCCTCTTAAAGCAACTGCTTCAAGTAATTCCTTATCTGAAATTAATTCAATAATTTTTTTTGTAAATTCCTCATTTGAGTTTTTGTTTGCAAAAAATATATTTTTATTATCTTTGAAATTATTTGGATCCCAAAATCCTTTTGTTTCCGTGATCAAAACAGGTATACCCATTGACATTGCCTGCAAAGCAACACTTTGACCAGATGGCTGGTAGCTTTCTTTTAATGGAATTACTACTAGTTTTGAATCAGAATAAATTTTTTTCAGTTCTGTGTCAGTAAGTTTGCGACCAGAGGTTTCATTGGAGTATAAAGTAAAGTTATCTACATTAATATTTTTAAAATTATCAAGATTTGAAACTGCAACAAATTTTTCATTTTTTAAATCTTTTACAGCAGAAATAAATTTTTCAGGATCTCTATTCCCATCATTACCTACAAATAAAATGTTATTGGCTTGAACTTGGCTATTATTACTCCAAAATGCAGTATCAATATGAAACGGAAATGAAATGAGTTTTGTGAGATTATTATTATGAATTTTTTTTGCATTATTTAACTCACCTAAACCTAAAAAATAAATCTTATCAATAAATAGACATAAAAATTTTATTATCAAATTATGAAAAAATCTTAATAATGGATATTTCAACTTTTTACTATACAAACCCATAACAAACATGTGAGTTTCAACTTTTTTAAATACTAATTTACTAATAAGCAACAAGAAAATTGATGAACAAGCAGTGCTTTCATTAACAAAAATAATTTTATCTGAATTTAAAAAAATTTTTAAATTTTTATATGAATTGATTTTATTTGTATAAAAAGGCAAACTTAAAAATTTTTGAAAAAACCTATCAAAATAATAAAAAAAATACTTTCTGGACTTGTTGTCATCAAACTCGACAATGTTTAAGTTATAGCCCCTTTTATTTATGAAATATTGACTGCCATAAAAAAAATCTAAAGATTCAAATTTATTCTCTAATAATTTCTTGCTTCTATCTCTTGTAAAGACATATGTTATTTCAATCATTTTTTTAATAATTATTCTTAATAGTTTGATTATATTAACTAAATTTTATTTGTTTAATTACAATTATATTATGCGGGTTGCTGTGTTTTTATCATTTAAAAATTCTCTAAAAACATGGGTAAATTCGGGAACTATTGAACGAGAGTTGAAATTGTTTGAAGAGCTTGCAATTAAATACAATTACCAATTCACTTTTTTCACATATGGAAAAAATGAAAAGGATACTTTAAAAAATTATTCAAATAATTTTGAGTTATTTGAAATGGGAAATTTGATTAAATTGGGTCCAAATAATTTTATAAATTTTTTAAGATCTTTAATTTTACCTCTTAAATTATATAAAGAATTAAATGACATTGATGTTTTATATCAAAATCAGCTGAGAGGGTCGTGGATAGTTTTAATTTTAAAAATATTTTCGAAAAAACCATTATTTATTAGAACTGGTTATGATTTATACAAGTTTTCTATTCATGAAAATAAAAAGAAGTACAAAGTCATATTTTTCAAGATATTGACCAAATACAGTTTGAAATTGTCTTCAATATATACAGTTACAAGTGAAACTGAAAAAAATTTTTTAATTTCTAACTTTAACTTTGATGAAAATAAAATTTATAAAATTCCAAATTGGACATACAAAAATACTTTAAACAACAGTAGAAGAGATTTATTTAAACTTTTATCCGTTGGGAGACTTGTTGATCAAAAAAATTATAAGGAACTATTTAAAAAGCTAAAAAACTTACCTGAAAAATTTGAACTAGATATTGTTGGAATTGGTGATGAAAAAGAAGAACTAGAGAAATTATCAAAAGAATATAAATTAAAAGTAAATTTTTTAGGAAAATTAGACAATAACTCATTACAAAATATTTTTGAAGAATATCAATTTTACTTAACTGCAGCAAAATTTGAAGGAAATCCAAAGACTGTACTTGAGGCAATGTCCAAAGGCTGCGTTGTGATAGCAAGCGATATAACAAATCACAGTGAGATAATAAGAAATAAATTTAATGGTTATCTTTTTTCTTTAAATGAAGAGACTTTAGTTGATAAGATAGAGGGGCTGATTAAAAATGAAAACGAAATTTACTTTATTCAAAACAATGCAATTGATTCAGTAAACGAAAATAATGAATTTTTCATAATACTTGAAAAATATCATAAACTTTTTGCCAAATTAGAAAATATATGAAGTTAAAAATTGAATTTCTATACTGTTTTGATATAAATTATATAAACCAAGGGTATTCTTCAATCCTTTCTTTACTTTCAAATATTGATGAAAAAGTAGTAATTCATGTAATACACAATAATTCAAAAATCCAAAAAAATTTACCAACAATTATTTCACAACATAAACAACTAGACAAAATTTATTTTTATAAAGTAGATAATAATTATAATTTTTATCCAAATATAGAAAACTCTCATGTATCAGAAGCAACTTACTTTAGACTATTTATGTCTGAATTATTACCAGCAAAAATTAAAAATTTAGTATATTTAGATGCAGATACAATTTGTATCTCAAACCCGATGAACAACCTAAGAATGCACTTTAAAGAACTTGAAAATAGTAATTACATTGTTGCAGCAAAAACTGAAGAAGAAAAAAGCAAAATTAAAGACTTTGATACAATTCATAAAAATTCATATGAAATACCTTTTGTAAGGCTCCCAATAGATGAGAAATATTTTAATGCTGGAGTGCTCTGTATTAGCTATCAAAAATGGATTAAAAACAATACTACTAAACTATTATTTGAAAATCTTGAAGCTTTTTCAGTAGATTTAATTAATTGGGATCAAGATGTTTTAAATATCGTATTTAATGGAGAATATATTGAGTTGAGTGAATCTTTAAATCAATATGATACAGAGGTTGATAAAAATAATATCTTAAAAAGAACTGAGTTCTTGCATTATGTGGGTAGTAAAAAACCTTGGAATCCAAACGGAATCATCAGAAAAAATTTCAATTATTATCATTTTTATTTTAGAAAATTTAATAGCCAAAATTTTCATATTGACCATGTATGGAGAAAACAATCTGTATTAAACTTGATAAAATCAATTAGTAACTTGAGCATATTAAACATTGATAAGCCAATAAAATATATAATTGAATTTTTAAGAAGTTTAAAAAATGAAAATTAACTTAACTACCTACATTTTAGAATTAATATAATTATTAAATTGAAAAATAATTTAAAAATTTTAGTAACTGGTAGTAATGGTTTAGTTGGTTCTTCAATGGTTCGTGTATTGACAAGTTTAAACCCAAATTTTAATGTAATAGGAGCTACAAGACAAGATGCTAATTTATTCTCTCTTAGTGAAACAAAAAATTTATTAAACTTGCACAATCCAGATGTAGTTATTAACGCTGCAGCAAAAGTAGGTGGGATATTAGCTAATAACACAAACAGAACTGCTTTTATTTTAGAAAATTTAAAAATCAACATTAACTTACTTGAATCACTCATTGATAATCCGGAAATTAGAATTATCAACCTAGGTAGTAGTTGCATATACCCACTTAATGCAGAAAATCCAATATCTGAGAGAACATTAATGACTGGAAAACTAGAGCCTACAAACTCTCCTTATGCAATGGCGAAATTAACAGCTATTGAAATAGGTGACGCTCTTAAAAAAGAATATGGCCATAAAATTACTAATGTTATGCCAACAAATCTTTACGGACCTGGAGATAATTTTTCAGAAGATAGCAGTCATGTAATCCCCGGTCTTATTAACAGAATGCATAAAGCTAAAGTTAAAAAAAGTGGTGAATTCAAAGTGTGGGGTACGGGAAAGCCACTTAGAGAATTTTTGTACGTAGATGACCTATCAAAAGCAATTAATACATTGATTAAAAATGACTTTCCTTCAGAAGTAATAAATGTAGGAAGTGGTTTTGAAATTAGTATAAAAAAATTGGTAAATCTCATTTCAGAAATTATAGATTATGATGGAGACATAACTTTTGATACGTCTAAACCTGATGGCAACCCAAGGAAGTTGTTAGATTCTACAATAATAAACGACACGGGATGGAAGCCTGAAATGGGTTTGGAAGACGGGTTAAAGAACACTTACGATTGGTATTTAAAAAATTATAAATAAGTCTTAATTTTTAAATAGACTCTTAAAATTTTTGATTTAAATTTAAAAATAATAAATTTTGAAATTTTAAATTTTGTTAAAAAAATAATCTGAAAAAACTTATTATTTTTATTCATATTTTTTGTCAGTTCATTTAAAGTATTTTCAAATAAATCTAAAAATTCAGAATTAGTTTTATCAGCATTTCTCGGATAATATTTCAATTTTCTTTGAAATTCATCATAGTGTTCTGATATTTCCAACAATTGATCTTCAAAATTGTTTTCAAAACCAAGCCCAAAACCATCACAATATTCAGGTATACCCCCGCTAATATAATACAAAATTGGTAATCCGCATTGTGCAGCTTCAATATGATGATTTCCTGAAGGTTCATTAATTGAAGCTGTTAAATATATATCGTTTTTCTTAATTTCAGTGGCCAAGCTATTTCCACTTAATGGTTTCAATATTTTTGTGTTTTCAAAATTGTATTCATCTGAAATATTTCCTATAAAAGTAAATTCAAACCTATCATTCCAAAATTTTTTGTTTAATAATTTATCTAAATGGCTGTAAATTTTAAATCCTTTGAAGATATTGCTACTCCAATGGTGTGTAACGATTTTAAACTTTTCGTCAATTTTTCTTAAATTTTTATTTGATGGATTAAAAATCTTTGAGTCTGAACCAGACAAAATTACTGAGCTTTTTTCTTCAGGTAATCCAAGTTTTAAATACAATTCTTTTAACCAAGTGCTCACAAATACTACTTTGTCAGCAATATCAGAAGATTTTAAATATAACGAATTTATACCAATTGTTCCTTTTCTTTCATCACATTCATTTATTCTTTGAACTATTACAACATTTTTATTGACATATTTTTTATATTTCTGAATGTCTTTATAGCTTATTGTTGAGGAAGAGTAGATCTTAGGTCTAGGATCAGTAAATAAAATAATATCAATATCGCTATGACATAAGTCAAACACAACCTCATGACCTTTATTTTCTAAATAGTTTTTTAAGTTAATAAGAAAAAAATTTCCACCTCCCCATGGACCATCGACTATTTTTGAACCTAAACTAATTTTCATAAATCATTTCAAACATTTTGAAGAAGTTTTTAATATTATTTTCTTTTGTTAGATTAATACTATTTTTATATGCATGTTCAATATTAGGTTTTGCACTTAAATAATCTACACCAGAATATAAAGAGCTTTCCGATAAGATTTCTCCAGCTACACCTACATCAGTGGAAATTATAGGAGTCTTAGACAGTCCACATTCTACAATTGCTTGTGGACCACCTTCAATTCTTGAAGAAACAACATATAGATTTAACAGATTGTATAATTCATTCAAAACTGTAAAGTCAACCATTTCATAGTGCTTATAGGGTATATTGTATTTTTTAAAGTTGTTTATTAAATATTGCCTTCTCCTGCCAGACAAAATTATTTTTACATTTTTATCTTTTTTGTACATGTCTTGGACTATTTCTAAAAATCTATCTGGACCTTTTACAAGTTTTGGAGACAATAGATCTTTTCCCTCTGTGTCTCTTTGGAAGCTTCCTACTAAAAAATCAGAATTAGAAAATCCATACTTTGTTCTTAAAGTGATTTTATCTTTAATTTCAAAAAATATTTCATGATCAACCCAAAAAGGAATATTAGTTATTCTTTTATTTGTTAATTTTTCTAAATCTTGCTTGGTTTTTTTTGAAATTACATGATATTCATCCACATATTGGTCTAGTAAGTTAAATTCATCTTCATTAAAATTACTAAAATCAAAATGATAATAAGAACATACAACCTTTTTACTTTTCAAATACTTAATTGGAATCTTCTTCCAAGTCCAAGGGGCAATAATCCAAATAATATCTGAATTAACAACTCTTCTAGTTACAAGATTTTTGGCAGAGGCTCTGAACTCATGGCTTACCCTGTCAATTATCCAATCTTCCTTAACTTTATTTAAAAAGATTTTCATAAGTTATTTTTATTTTAAGATAGTTATTTACTAAATTTAACTTAAAATATTTTAATATGAAACATATCCTTATTACTGGAATTAGTGGCCAAGACGGAATATTTCTAACAAATAAATTACTTAGAGATAAGAACAACCATATTGTAGGAATTTCAAGAAACTCTAATAATAAACTATTACAAAAAAATATTTCATCATTAGGAACAGTAAATTTTAATAATTTGCAAATTATAAATCTTGATTTACTAAATGAATATGAACTACAAAATGCTTTTCAAAGCTATCAATTTAATGAAGTTTATAATTTTACCGGACCGAGCTCTGTATATGATTCTTTAAACGATAATGGAAAAACTTATTTTGAAATTACTAATATTTTTTCAAATCTTATAAATTGTTCGCTTAATTTAAATGTACTACCTAATTTTTTCCAAGCATCCTCTTCAGAAATGTTTGGTAATAATTTAGAAATTGCTTTAAATGAGGATAGTAGCTTTTTTCCAAAATCTTCTTATGCCGAAGCAAAGTTATTAAATCATTTGAAAGTTTTAGAGTTAGCAACTTCATATGATTGGAATATTAAATCTGGAATAATGTTTAACCATGAATCGGAATTTAGAAAAAATGGCTACCTTTTTACTAAAGTAATTCAAACAGTAAAAAAAATCAAAAAAGGCGAATTAAAAGAATTGGTAATTGGAAGGCTTGATCTTTCAAGAGATTGGTCTTTTTCAGGAGATATAACTGAAGCTGTGTATAAAATTACCAATTATGGAAAAAATACTCACTATGTCATAGGCTCTGGAGTATCAAAAACCATTAAAGATTTAGTAGAAATAGTTTTTAATATATACGAACTTGATTGGGAAAAATATACAAAAGAAGATCCTGGCTTATTAAGAAAAAATGATCCAATATCTGTAATTTCAAACCCTAGCTTGATAAAGAACGAGCTAAATTGGAAACCTAAATTGAATTTCGAATCTTTAGTTGAGCGATGTGTCAAAAAAATTAATCAATAAAAAATTTTTTTACTTTATTAGCGTAAATTTGCTGTTCTTTTCTGTAGATATTTGAAATATTATTTTCAGTATTCAAAACATACAATGCTTCAAACAGTTTTTTTATTTTCACATCCTTATCGACTAAACTCGCAATCAACTTGTAATCCTGTGCATACTTAAAATTTTCATCGTATTTGCCAATATCAATCAGTACATTTTTTTTAATCATAAATGTTCCATGTATAAATGGATTTTTGAATTTCATAATGATTTTGTACGGTAAGTAATAACTTAATCCTGGTAATTTTCTATTGAAGTTTAAAATTTCAGCCCTAGTTACACAAAAATCATAATTTTGTTTAATTAAATAATCGTATTGTTTTTCAATCCTTTTGGGTTTTGAAAAGTCATCTGCATCTTGCCTAGCGATTATAGGTGCGTTAGACATATCTATTAATTTGTTTAAAGACTTCGTTAGTCCAATATTCTTTTTGTTTCTAATTATCTTTATTCTTTGATCATTAAATTCCTTCATAATCTCAAAAGAGTTATCAGTCGAACAATCATCAATTATCAAAAATTCAAAATTTTTAAAAGACTGATTTAATATACTTTTAATAGATTTAACTACTGATAACTCAGCATTGTAAACAGACATTATTATTGAAACTTTTGGATTCACAAATCCTCATTAAATTTATCAATAGAATTGTTGTTTATTTTGTTTATAAACTCATAAATTTCATTACTTGTATTAAGCAAAAGATCTTCATTGTTTAATAATAATATTTTTTGGTGTAAGTCTTCATAATCAGATTGGGTAAAAGAATACGGATAGTCTTTAGGAAAAAACTCTGGCATTCCACCAAATTTTGGAAAAATTGATGGAATCATCAAACTTGATGCTTCACACAAAAGTCTTGGTTGACCTTCATACATTTTTGTTGTTGTAACAACAGCTCTAGCATTTTTTATCAAATATTGTGTTTCTTGATTACTTAGCTCGCCTTTAAAAATAATATTTTTATTTTTTGAAAATCTTTCATACAAATATTTATAACTGTCCCCTGTTCCGATAATTAAAAGTTTAAGATGGTAATTATGCTTTTCCCAAACTTTAAGCAATTCAGATACGCCTTTAGATTTTGTTAATCTTCCTGCATAAACAACATAATCGCTAGAAGAATTGTAATTATTTTTTGTTTCGCTTAATACTATTGGATTATGAGAAACTGAAACTCTTTTTTTGTCATTTATATTTTGTTCTATGTAATTTTTATGAAATTTGGTCAACAACATTAAATTTATATTAGAAAATTTTATTATTTTCATATATGATTTACCATACAAAAGTATCAATAAAGATTTCAAATAAGATTCTTCGTAATATTTATTGAAATACTTAAATCTATTATTTTCAAAACCACACTTGGGACATATTTGATATTTTGAGATATGTCTGCTTGCAAGAAAGTTAGATGTACAGTCGTACCTAAAGTTATGAATTTTTAAATATACTTTGATATCTAAATCTTCTAATTTTTTAAAAATTCCTGTTCCTATCTTGAACCATGTATTGTGAATGTAAATAATATCTGGTTTAAACTCTTCAATCCGTTGTAAAATGATTTTATTTGACTGATAATTAGTAGAAGTAATAAAAGAAATTATATCAAAAAAATTTAATTTTTTACTATTATCAAACTCTAAATAACTTACCTTATATTTAGTTTCCAAAACTTTTAATTCATCAACTATGTTTGAGTCTTCTCCTCCAAAAATTTTGTACTTTGTGTTTAAAAGTAATAATTTTTTCATTTTGAAGGTTGTATATTTATTATTCTTTTGCCATCTTTTACTGAAATTTTTATAACATTATCAATATCTTCAAAACTATCAGGATCGTGAGTTGAGTTAATTATTGTTAGATTATTTTTTTGCAAAAGTTTAAAAATCAAATTCTTAGAATTTGAGTCTAAGTTTGCTGTTGCCTCATCCAATAGAAGAATTTCTAAATCCGATGCCAAAGCTCTTATAAAAGCTATCTTCTGCATTTGACCGGAAGATAAAGTTTTATTACTAACTAGTCTATTTAAGTCATAATTTGATGCTTCTTTAAATGTGTCCAAATCTAACAAGTAACTTTTAAGATCGTCATCACTAATTTTCTTACTGTTTCCATAAATAAGATTTTCTCTTAACGTAGCTTCAAAAATCAATGGAGTAGCACCTATGTATCCAAACTTATCTGAAAATGTTAATACTTTTCCTTCTTGAGCATAAAAAATACCGGCAATAAGTCCAATTAAAGTACTTTTGCCTGAACCATTAGGACCAAGAATTAAATTATGAGAATTTCGATTAATTTTGAAATTTATATTTTCAAATATTCTTTCATCACTATTGAAATACTTAAAGTTAACATTATTAAATTGAATTTTATTTTCATTAGTTAAAACAAAATTTTCCTTTTTGTTGACTAATTTATTTTTGTCAAGATCATGAAATTTTTCTATGTGAACATGAGAATTAATTATTTTATTTGCAGATCCAGAAAAACCACCTAGAGATTGGAATAGTTTTAATGTTACACCAATAAAATCTAATGTTAAAAATGATTGAAAAGTTGTAAATGCAAATATTGAAGATAGTAAAAATAATGTGACAAAGCTAGGGAGGTAACCGGTGAATAAGCTATAGCTATGGTTTTTTAACATACTTTGATTAAAACTTTCTAGTGTGTTTGTAAAACTATTAATTTCCTCATTTTCTTTTTTAAGAATCTTTATTAAAAACATATTTTCAACTGCTCTCTGAACTTCTGAATTAGACTCCTTTCCCTTTTCATAACTAATGTGAATATAGCTTCTGGCTTTTTTAATCAGAATTCGAGTAGGAATAGCTAGAACTATTCCAGAAGCTAAAAAAGCAAAAATTGAATTTGGTTGAGAAGCAAATAAATACAAAGAAAATATTCCTATTTGGAATAGACTATTTAAAAAAGCTGCAATGCTTGTGTAAAAAAAGGACACATGACCAGATAAGACATTTATATAAAAATAAGAGTCTGCAACTGAGTAATTCCTTTTGTCGTAAATTTCTTTAAGAAGATAAATTTTAAGATTTTTATCAACCTTATACTCCAACTGTTTAAGCATCATGCTTTGAGAGTATTGAAAAAAGAACCTCGATACAACAATAACAAGAATTAAGTATTGATTCTTTGAAAAATAATCAAGCAAATTATTAACAAATAAAATTTGGGTGTTTTCACCAGTTATGAAATAAGAAAATACTGCTATTAAAGAAAGATCTGTAATTGCTGCCAGCTGAGAAAAAATTACAGACATAACAATTAGAACTTTTTTATTATTTGTACCAGTTAGTTTTGAGACATATAAAACTTCTGCAATAATTTTTTTAATAATCAACACTAAATATCATTATATGTTTTTTTAAATTATTTTAAGTACTTAAATTGAAATATAAATATTTACTTTGAGCTTGTTTTAAATAATATATAAGAATTAATAAAGTAAAACAATAACTTCCACCCATCTCTGAATCTAGAAATATTTGTAGAACCATAAGTTCTAGATCTGTAGTGAACAGGGAGCTCAACAATCTTTTGAGAAGAATAAGCTGCTGAAAAAATTAAATCAAAATCACAAAATGGATCTTTAAATCTCATTTTGTTTTGCCAATTTTTAATCATAGAAATATTTTTTCTTTTAAATACTTTGGTTCCACATAGAGAATCTGTCAGATTGGTAGATGTTAATTTAGATATTAGAAACTGAAAAGCTACATTTCCAACTTTATTTAAATATCTCATTGCACCTTTTTCCATTTTATAAATCAACCTCGTTCCATTTACAAAATCAGCTTGTCCATTTTCAATAATTTCATAAAAATCAATCAATCTTTCCGGATCTACGCTTAAATCAGAGTCTAAAATTGAAATTACTTCATTCTTACATTCTTCGAGACCTTCCCAGACAGCATTTGCCTTACCGTTCTTTGATTGTTCAAAGACGTTGATAGACAAATGGGCCATGTCCTGTTGGATTTTTCTTGCTTTTTCTAATGTATTATCTCTAGATTTGCCGCAAACTATAACTAATTCATAATCGGTATCAAATTTGGGAATTCGGTTTACAAGTTCCTCCAAATTTCCTTCTTCATTTTTAGCTGGAATTATTATCGATTTAGATAATTTAATTTGATTTATTTTTTGATTTGAAAAAATTAAGTAATTGTTTATCCCTAAATTTAAAAAAGGAAAAAGCAAATTTATTAATAAATTTATAAACTTTCCAAGACCAAATATTTTAATTGGAATAGGCAACCGATTATAGCTATTAATTTTTTCATAATTTGAAGCTCGTAAAATATTCTGAACTTTTTTAGGCTTTATATATGATTTAAAATCTGAAGTATTTATCAATCCAATTTTCCCAAAAAAATTCAAAACCTTATACCATATAGGATTAACACTAGTTAGAATCAATAAGCCCTCAGGCTTCAAATATTTTTTCACTATTTTTAATGTTTTATAAATATCCTGACTCAATTCAAAAATATTGGAAAGTATAATTAAATCATATTGATTAATACTAAAATTTTCATAAGCATATTTCTCAAAATCATCATCGCTGTTGACAAATAATGCATTTTTAAAGAGCTCACGAGGTACATTTGAGTCTGAATTGAAAATGTTAATAAATTCAACATCATCACTGATAAATTTACTTAATTCACTCGCATGAGATTCATAAAAATATTTTTTAGAAATTAATTTTTTTAAATTTTGCATTTTGACTATTTTATATTTTTTTTGTTTCAAAGTCCAAAGATTAATTTTTATCTGAACTTACTAAAATTATTTTTAAAAAAATATATAAAAAAACTAAATACGTTATAGATACAAGAAAAATATAACCGTAATTCAAATCAAAGTAAGTAATGGCTTTTGCTTGCAATATGTTAAGTTTATTGGAACTTAAATTAAAATTGGAAAGTATTTTAAAGATAGTTTGATAATCAAATAAACCAAATAAGTTTATTGAATAGATTGATTTTGCAAAAATATTTAAAATATTTGAAATATTAAAGATTTCACTATATAAATTAATTGTATAGTTTTCTGCTGAAAATCTAACGATTGTACCCCACAATGTCTTTCCCTCTTTTAATGTCAAATTTTCAGACGAATAAAAATACAAATAATTTAAATAAGAATTAATAATAAGCAAATTAAGAAACAGTCTTATATTAAATCTAGAAGTGAAATCACCAAGTTGTATGATACTAAATGGGATAAGTCCAACAAAAAGTCTTTGCCCATAAGCAATCTCACCCCCCTGCCAAAATAGTGCAACAATAATAAACCCAAATATGTATATTGAAGCAATAAAAGTCTTGAATATATTTTTTTCAGTAATGTGATTATAGAAAGTTAAAATTATACCTAAAAAAATAATTGGGGCTGTCCATAAAAGACCCCCAGAAAAAGAAAATAGTAAATTTGGAATTTTGATTATCCCGATATACAAGGTACTAAAGTTTATATCCTCAACAAAAGAACTAGTTGTAGAATTTTGAGAAAGATTTAATAATATAGAATTTGAAAGATAAAGTTTATTTGATAAATAAAAATAAAGGAATAAAGCAATACCTAAAAAAATCATAATTCCTAAAGTTTCATTCTTTTTAAAATTAAATTTTTCAAAATAATAAAAAATCAATACTAATGAAATCACAAAAGTTGAAGGTCTAGTAATTGAAAGTAAAAAATACATCAAAATAAGTAAATAACAAGATCTTATTTTTATACTTTTCTGACTTTCAAATATATAAATAATGACAGTTACTAAAAATAATTCTTGAGCATGTGCCATTAAAAACCTAGTCGAGCTGTAATGAAGTATTGTTGATAAATAAGCAAGTAGTAAGATATTTTTTTTATAGTTAGTATTTTTTTTTATTATTAAAATTTTTGATAATAAAAAAAAAGAAAAAAGTGTATAAAAAAGTGAGCTAAAAAAATAACCATAATAACTAAATGAACCTACTTGATTTACAGTTCTTAAAAAATCTTGGTTAATAAAACTATCTACAATCCCAAAAACAAAAACAAATATAGCACTTAAATAGCCACCACCTGGAGGGTGGTAAGGTACGTTAGTAATATTATGGAAAATTGAGTTTTTGAAAGTATGATCTAGAAGGTAGTTTAAATCAAAATCTTTTGCAACAGTATTTGCATGCAACCAATATGATAGGTCGTCAGATATTGGAATAGAAGTATAATCAAATAACCAAGTTGGCTTTAAGAGTAGGGATAAAAGAAAAAAAACAATTCCGAATGAAATCTTATTGCTCATAAAAACCTGTATTTAAATATTGCAGATATGTACTTTAACCCATCTATCGTTTTAATCTTTTTTCCCTCTTTATAGCTTCTAGCTTTATAAGAAATAGGGAACTCTGAAAATTTTTTGGATTTTTTAAATGCTTTTGCCAATATCTCAACTTCAATTTCAAAACCGTCTGATTCTAAGCTAGTGTGATTTATAAAATCTTTCTTAAATACTTTTATACATGTAGCAATATCTGAAACTTTTACTAAATAAACAGCTGAAAACAAAATGCTCAAAAATCTATTAGCAACATATGTTCTGTAATATATATTTTTCCTAACTTTATCACCTAAAAATCTTGAGCCAGAAGCAAAATCCAAATCAAATTTGATTAAATTTTGATATACATATGCAAGATCAATTGAAGAGTACTCTAAATCTGCATCAAAAATTGAAATTACTTTACCGGTACACTTTTCAATTCCATTTCTAATTGCCGAACCTTTTCCTTGATTTTGAAGTGAATTTATAACCACAATATTTTTATATTTAATTTCATACTGTTTTGCTATTTTAAGAGAAGAGTCAGTTGAACCATCGTTTACTAATATAATTTCATAAGGATTTAAATTAATAAGTACATCTTCTAATGCATTCGATAAAGTTTTTTCTTCATTAAAAAAAGGAACAATTACAGATAAAACATTCATCTAAATTATTATAAAATTAAAAATTCAATTTAGTGATTGTTCTACTATTTTAAAACCAAATTCTCGTATTTCAATCTTTAGGATAATATCCAAATTAGTATCACCAATACCGTTTGCAATAAAAAGTCTATTATCTTGTTCTAGGCAATAAGGATTATCTCCATATGCACCGTGGTCTCCTGAAATTACAATAATATTTTTTTCTTCATAATCATCTATCCAGCTTAATGATTTTTTTGGAAGTGAAGATTTTAGTAGGTCATCAGAATTTGGTTTTAATTTACCTCTTGCTTCTTCTAACCAGAATATTTGATGACTCAAAATTAAAATATTTTGATTCTTTGTAGATTTAAAAAAATTATTAATTTGATTAATTTGTTCATATTCTGGAAGCCAATTTGAAGTAGAAAAGTTTGCAGATATCAATGAAAAATTATTAAATTCCTTTAGAAATAAATCTTTTTCAAATTCAATCATATATTCCTGTATATCTCCACCATCAAGTTCATGATTCCCGACTGCTATAAAATATTCATCAAAATTATTACTGACAAATTCCTTTACTTTTGTAAAGCTTTCTTTGTTAGGAACTCTCACGAAGTCACCAGTTAATCCAATATAATTAATAACACTTCTATCTAAATTTTCTTCAAAGTAATCTGTTAATCTGCTTGGGAAAAAATTACCTTCACCTGGTTTACCATAAGCATGACCTACTATGTATAAATTAGATAATAAATTACCAAGGTCATCGTTCTCTGAATTTAATTCAACATTGCAAGATGGGATGCTAACGCTTAAATTTTTTGGAAAAATTAAGCCAGAAGAACATGAAATAAAAAAACAAAAGAGGATTAACAAAATTAGTTTTTTATTTTTCATTATATAAGTACAACTTTTCAATGGCAGTATTGTATTTTGAAAATGAGACCGGATTTTTTTCTAAGTACTTTTCAACCTCATTAAAAGCAGGCATATTTTTGTACTCTACAATATTTTTTTCAAAAAATTTAACATTTTTAAACAAAGTTCTAAATTGGTGACTCATAAACTTTATTTTCCTATCAATTGTGATTCTTGCATTTTTTAATGAAAAATAACTTCTTTCGTATTCTGTAAAAGCTGCCGGAACATATGTTATTCCTTTGTAGTTTACTTCTTCAATTTCATTCAAATTATCAAAACTTAGTTTTTCAACATATTTATCTTTGCCAGTTTGCAAATTAAATTTAATCTCTTTGTATAAGTTTTTGTCGGAAGAATACGTTCTTACTCTAATTTTATATCTATCAGTATCCATAAACTTTGATCTTCTATAAAGATCATAATTTAGGGTATCAAAATACAAAGAGATAACTTTTCTTTTTGGATAAATAGTTACTAAATCTTTTTTATTTAATGCTAAAAAATTTGAAACTTCTGCTTCAGTAGCAATTAACTTGTATTCTTTTCTAATTTCTTTGACCAAAACGTACCTCACTACCTCTTTGTATAAAATTTTCAAACATAGATTTGCAATAATAGTTTGAAACATACAAGTAAGAAGACCCAAATTCTTGTTTCTTATTATAAATTGTTAAACAATAATTACTATCTTGGATATTTAGCTCTGAATTAATGTTTAATACTGAAGAATCTTTGACTGCTATTCCAATATTTGACTGATTAACTAAAACGTCTTTTATGTTAACTATTGATTTTTCTCCAATAGAGACTGCTTTATCATCACATAAAATAGTTTCAACGATATTGATATTTATTTCGCTGAATGAAATATCTAAACAGTCATTTCCAGAATTCTTAATATTTATAAAATCGATTTCAAGAGTAGAAAAATCTATATCTAAAGCATCAAAATAAGAATTAGTTATCTCAACTTGATTTAATGATCCTGTAACATTTAATAGATTAATAGCATCTTCACAATTATTATTGTTACTAAATATATTCATTTCAGTAATGTTTATATTGTAAATAGTTAAGCAACCAGTTAATGAATTATTATCTTGTCTGTTTGGGTTAATTTCATTATTCAAATTTCCATTTAAGTTAATTGTCCAATTGTTTAAAAAACCTTCACCAGTAATTAAAAAACGTTTGCTATCAACAACATTTATATTTAATACTTTGTTTACCTTATCAACAGTAATTTTTGAATTACCGAAATCCCTTAAATAAATATCATTATTTAAATAATATGTTGTGTATTGGCTGTTTATCTTAAAATCAAATTCTATTAGATGATATATTTTTTGGTCAATTTTTATATCATTGTACACATTCTCTACAAAAACATCACTAAGGACACATTTGTTTAAATATGAGCCACAAAGCGTATAAGATTTATTTTCAAGATCCAAAAAGTAAAAATTTATGTTTGGTAAATTGATGTACTCTAAATAATTATTTTGAAAATTTTTCACAAATTTTTTATCAAAATCAATATTGATATTTCCCATTAATGAAATATTTTCCAAATTTAATAAAAACTTATTAAAAACTAAATCAACAAGTTCAAATTCTATAAAAATATTTTTACTTTTTAAATTTTCATAAATAATTTTTGAATCAAAATTTATTTCATTTAATATGCTTTGGGCTATTTCTGAAAAATTATTTATACACGATGTAAATTGATAATCATATTTTAACTTTTCACTACAATTCGGAAACTCTAAATCCCTTGAAACAATCTGAGAGTCTATGTCGTAATATACTGGTAATAAGTTCTTTGCATAATTATCATAGAAAAATTTTCTATTATGAATTGCTAAACCATGATTACCATCTAATGCGTATAGGACTGCATCAAACTTTCTAAGTGTTTCAAATTGTTCATTTTTATGATCATAAATGAGATACCCATCACCTGATTGAGAAATCAGTTGATTAAATGATCCTAAAGCTTCAAGTGAAATTTTTTGATTCGACTTTGAAAGATTAGTCCAATTTAAATTTAAAATTTTTCCGTAAACAATTGGTATTCCTGAGTCTAATTTTTTTCTATTTTGCCAAAAATACTCTTCAGATGTTTCTAATAATGGTCCCTCTCTTAAATCATTAAATTCTAAAAATTCTTTTACAGCTTTTTCTTGAAAAATATAATTTATTTCTTTCTGACCATCTAAAGAAACCATCACAGTATGAGTTCGAGGAGTTAAAAATCCTAATTCACGCACAATTTCGCTAGTAATGAACTCCGTTTCCATTCTCCTTGTTTCTGGTAAAAAAAGTTTAAACTTTGTAATATTTTCGATATTTCCATCATTTAGATGAATATCAAGTGAGGATGCCATGTCGCTCCTAAGATGATCCTTGAAATCACCTGAGATTCTAACTTTTGCATTGAATGTACATATAAAATCTTCAGAAAAATTTACTACAACTTGAGCCTCAAATCTATTTTTGTATTTATCTAATATAATTTCAGGATCGTCCATATATGCATTTACGAAATTCTCGTACCAAGAAGCTTTATTTTTAAAATTAATTTCAATATTTTTTATATTATTTAGAGTCATTTCAATCAATTGGCTGTGTTCAGAACCATCACAATATGGTTCTATTTCGTCTGGAATAAAGTCAGCAAATGTATTCTGATTCTTATCATTATTCATTTCAATTTCACCTGTAATTTGACCTAAATTTTGAAATAGAAATATAAAAATTAGAAAAAGAATAATTAATGCTTTTAAAAAATTACTGATTCGAAACGTCAATGCTGTATGTGATGATATTTTCTTTAGGTATTGTCAAAATAGCTTTCTCTACTTTTTGATAATCAGAAAAACCCATAGTGTAGATAAAACTTTCATTATCAAAAGATTTATGAATTAAGTTTTTAGATTTATCAAAGCCTTCATAATCTTTCAATAAATTTATTCTGAGATAGTGACTAAATTGATTATTTAGATTTCTCTTTGGAAGAAACTTTTCAGATAAAAACTTATATATTTCAACTCCAACAGTTGATAATGCAAAAAATATTGAAAAATTAATAGATATACTTGGATCTACACTAGTAACAATCCCTAGTGTTATTAGATAGAAATAAATTACTAATTCCAGAGGATTTTTCACGGGAGTTCTAAATCTAACAATTGACAAAGCACCAACCATACCAAGAGAAAGGGCAATATTATTCGATATGACTGAGGTAATAATAAAACCTGTAACTGGTAACAATGTAAAGACGAATACTTGATTTAAACCAACAACAAAATATTCATTGTTTACTATCTGTATTAAAGATTTTGAAATTAAACCTAAAAGTGCACACAAAAACATCAATTGGAAAAATTGCAAATTAAAAACGTAATCAAAACCAAAAATTTTATAAATCATAAATACCGAAATTGTTCAATAAATTTAATTTTATCACATGCTTACAAATTAAATTTACAATATATTTTTAAAATTCTTAGGTTGGATTTCGATGTCTTGCTGAAATCTAAGTCCAAAAATTTTATATGTTTTTGGTACAAGTTTTTGATTTATTAACTTGTAGTACAGTAAAGTAATCAATGTTTGATCTTGTCTATGATTAAAACGATTACTACCAATAGGTGCTATTAGATTTTGTTTTTGTGACCATTCACTCCAGTAGTTAGCCATTTCTCTTCCAAGCTGTGAAGTGAGATCAAAACAAACAAAACAACTCCATAAATTTCTTTTTTTGAGCAAATCATCTGATAAATTTAAATCTTTTATGAGTGTTGGATATGTCCAGTCAACAACTCTATTTGAACTAATTGGTGAATAAAACTTTTTCTTGTTTACAAGTTTTTTTACTAATGAAAGTTTTTTCTTAAAAATATTACCAGCATCACACCAAATTAATATTCCATCAATCTCATTTGCAACCTTGTTAACAACTACACCTTTCCATGCGTAGTATCCTAACTTGTGACTATTATCATATTCACTAAAAAATTTTTTTGAAAAGAAAGAAGGATAGTTCGAAAAGTCAAACTTTCTGTAAACAAAATTTTTATATTTTATTTCTTCAATTTTGAACTCTGAATCTATTTCGAGATCATAAAAATAAACAACCACTTCTTTGTTTGTTTTTTGAACTGCGGA
>Ga0255766_10001606_pt1 | contig 20548 bp, 18 predicted proteins | sample 071ome_23_FD_179966 | JGI IMG/M metagenome (GOLD analysis project Ga0255766, IMG submission 179966) | Coastal salt marsh microbial communities from the Groves Creek Marsh, Skidaway Island, Georgia - 071403BT metaG (version 2) | ecosystem: Environmental > Aquatic > Marine > Intertidal zone >... | reverse complement strand
GTATGAAGCCGCCAAGACCATCACTGAGCGCCTATCGTTTGCCTTCCTCATGCACTCCTCCGTGCAACGGCAAGCCGAGCGTGTGACCGCAGAGGAGATCAGGTTCATGGCCTCGGAGCTCGAAGACGCCCTCGGCGGCGTCTACTCGATCCTGAGCCAAGAGTTCCAGATGCCCCTCGTCACTCGCATCATGGACCGCATGACCAAGGCCAAGCGCCTCCCGCCCCTACCTAAGGGTGTCGTGAAGCCTGCCATCGTCACAGGTCTGGAAGCCCTCGGTCGTGGACACGATCTAAACAAGTACCTCACGATGCTGAAGGCACTCCAGCCTCTCGGCCCTGAGGTCCTAGCAAAATACATGAACCCCGGTGACTACATCTCCCGCGTAGCAACCTCCCTCGGAATCGACGCCGCTGGGCTCGTTAAGAGCGAGGATCAGATGATGCAGGAGGAGCAGCAGGCACAGCAACTAGCCCAGATGCAGCAGATGCAGCAGATGATGGGCGATGTGGCAGGAAAGGCCGCACCGAACGTAGTCAAGGGCATTGCAGATCAACAGGCACGGGCCGACGAGGCCGCAGCCACATCCCCACAGGAATGATAAATGTCAGAAACCGAAAGCGTGGAAATCAAGAGCTTCGATGAAGAGTACAACCCTTCACTCGAGGACGAGGCTTCTAAGTTCGAAGACCCGGTAGACCCGGATCGTCCAGCATGGTTACCTGAAAAGTTCGCCTCCGTCGAGGACATGGCCAAAGCCTATTCCGAACTGGAGAAGAAACAAAGCAGAGGTCAGAATATTGCGGATGACATCCCGACTGAAGATACCCCGGAAGACGCAGAAGAAGCAGACACCGAAGTATCACAAGAGGAGACTGAGCAAGCAGCTCGCGAAGCTACAGAAGCAGCGGGACTGGACTTTGATGACCTTAGTAGAGAGTATTGGGAAGCGGGAGAACTGAGCGAGGATGCTTATGCAAAGCTCGAACAGTCCGGCATCCCTAAGAACGTAGTCGATGCTTTCATCAAGGGGCAGGAAGCCCTCCTCGACCGTACGCGGAACGAGGTGTTTGAAACCGTCGGCGGTGGTGAGAACTACCAGTCCATGATTGAGTGGGCTGCGGACACTCTCCCACCTGAAGAGATCGAGGCCTACAACCGGGCTGTAAACAGTGCCGACCTGAACACCGCCAAGATGGCAGTGACTGGTCTGAAGGCACGTTTCGATGCTTCGGAAGGCTTTGAGCCCCGGAGGTCTGTCAAAGGTGCTGCCGCCCAGGCTGCCCCACAGTCCTACCGTTCACTTGCTGAGATGCGAGCTGAAATGTCTGATCCACGTTACAGCTCTGATCCGGCGTTCCGTCGCGAGGTCGAGAAGAAACTCGCCAACAGCGACATATTCTAGGAACTACATCGATGGCCCGTGATTACGATAAAGAGTATAAAGCATCGCGGACGCCAGAGCGCCGTCGCGCCAACATAATGCGGCAACGAGCGCGGCGTTTGATGATAAAGAAACATGGAGAGAAAGCTCTGAAGGGTAAAGAGGTGGATCACAAGAACCTTAACCCCACCGATAACCGGATGAGTAACCTCTCCATTAAAACCCGGTCTGCTAACAGACGTAAGCAGCCCAAACACAAGTAGAACAACCAAACCTTCTGGCCCTAATCCCAACCCTGCGGGGTGTGAGGAGGTGGATAACTAGATCGTGAGAAGTGCTACATTTCAACCCTAATCCTTAATCAACCACTTTTCATTTCAGAAGGAATATTATTATGGCTAATGCAACTCCCTCCCGTCTTGGTCAGGTCGCTGGCGCTGGTGACACCGATGCCCTCTTCTTGAAGGTATGGTCCGGCGAAGTGATGACCGTCTTCTATAACAACTGCGTTATGAAGGACAAGACTCGTGTTCGCAACCTGTCGCACGGTAAGTCTGCCCAGTTCGCCGCTATTGCTGGCAACTCGGCTGCCTACCACACGCCGGGTGCTGAGATCACCGGCAACGCTGTCCAGCACGATGAGAAGGTCGTCACGATCGACGACATGCTCATCAGCTCGGCGTTCATCGCGAACATCGACGAGGCAAAGAACCACTACGAGGTCCGCTCGGAATACGCCCGTGGCTGCGGCGAAGCACTCGCCCAGACCTACGACCGCAACCTGTTCTCGCTGGCTGTTAAGGCAGCTCGCGACCCGTCGGGTATCGGTGCAGGCGCAGTTGGGCAAGGCGATGCGGTTTCGACCAACATCGGCGCTACCCCGACTGTTCAGCAGATCGTTGATGGCATCTACGCTGCGGCGCAGACCCTCGACGAGAAGAACATTCCGGCATCGGATCGCTACGTCTTCGTATCTCCGGCTACCTACTGGGGCCTAGTCACGAACGACAAAATCCTGAACAAGGACTTCACCTCCGAAAACGGCGCATACGAAGATGGCACCGTCATCAACGTCGCTGGCATGAAGGTCGTGAAGACCAACAACCTCGCCCAGAACCACGTCACCGGCACTGTAGACTTCGGTACTAAGTACCAGGTCGATGCCTCCGACACTGCGGCTCTGGTTATGCACCCATACGCAATGGGCACCGTAAAGCTCCTGGACCTGAAGTCCGAGAGCGCATACGACATCCGCCGTCAGGGCACCCTGATGGTTTCGAAGATGGCCGTGGGTTAATTATGGCCCCTCTGCGGAGTAATCCGCAAAGCAAAGTTCTCTAATTCGGTGGACCTCTCTATGAGACAATACCGAGCCAAGCCTCGCAAGAGGAAGGTGTAACGACTATCCCGCAAGGGAGTAAGACCAAGTGGTCTGAAATGGGAACTCTCCGAAGAATGTATTGAGCCTCTCCACCCCGAGGAGGCTCTCATGCAGACTTGTCGCATATGCGATGAGCCGAAGCCTCTTGATGCCTTCCACTTCCGTAAGGATAATGGAAAACATCGAACCGAATGTAAAGACTGTCGGAACAAGAAAGAGGCAGCTCATCGGTATAATATTACTGTAGAAGATATTGACAACCTCGTCGCCCGAGCGGGCAACCGCTGCGAGATATGCGGTATACACGCATCCGAGGTTGTGCACAAACAATACACAACGAATCCGCTTGTCATAGATCACTGTCACACAACTGGCGAAGTTCGTGGACTGCTCTGTCCAACCTGTAATTCAGGGCTTGGACACTTCCACGACGATCCTGAAAAAATAATCAAAGCGGCTCAATATATTCTATCTCGGAGAAAGATATAGTCTGATCTGTAGGGCGACCTACAGCAGCCGAAAGGCGGTCACAGCTTAACGACCTGTGGCGAACACTCATGCACGGCGTCATTCGTCCAGAATGCATCATCGAACTGCGTAAGGCGGCTTAATCCTTACACGGGGAGGGCTTCGGCTCTCCCCACTTTTTCTTTTATTCATACTTTACCTATTTACCGGAGGTCATAGATGACTACCTACGTTAATCCCATGACGAAGCTACAGGCTGTCAACATCTGCCTCTCGTCAATGGGTGAACCCCCCATCTCTACTCTCGATAGCGCCGCCCCGGACGCTCAGGTTATCTCGGACATTATCGACGAAACCTCACGATCAGTGCAGGCCATTGGCTGGCATTGGAACATCGAGAAGTACATACTCTCCCCCAACACTAATAACGAGCTCGTGCTCCCGAACAATACACTCCGTGTAGACAGTGTAGACACCTCGTCTGACATTGATGTGATCCAGCGTGGACTTCGTTTGTTCAATCGCACGGACAACGCCTACACATTCACCGACCCGATCACGGTCGAGGTATTCGTTGGTCTACCCTTCGATGACCTCCCGTTTGCAGCCAAGCAGTACATAGCCCTCGCGGCTGCCCGTATTGCCCAGCAGCGTCTACTTGGGTCTGACAGTCTCTACAAGTTTAACGTCCAAGATGAGCAACGGGCTTGGCTGAACCTTCTCCGTGATGAGTCTGACGTGTCGGATCGCAACATGCTTTACGACAGCTACAGCACCTCCTCCATGCTCATGCGTGGAGCCTTCTCACGAGGAGTAATCTAATGCTAATATCCGGCTCACTTGTTAATTTGGTCGGCGGCGTCTCACAGCAGCCGCCATCTCTCCGGCTCTCCACTATGTGCAGCCGGATGGAGAACGCATGGCCCAGCCTCATGTCTGGCCTACAGAAGCGTCCTCCTACTGAACACGTTTCTGCTGTCAACATCGCCGCCCCTAACAAGGCCAAGGCGCACTTCATCGACAGGTCTAACACCTACCGCTACCTCATCATTGCGATGAACGGGGACCTGAAGGTAGTTGATGTAGAGACCGGTGCTGAACAGACGGTGACCTTCCCTGACGGCAAGAGCTATCTGGATGTCACTTCCCCAAACGACGACTACCGATTCCAGACGATTGGTGACTACACCTTCATCCTGAATAGGACCAAGGCTGTTGGCACAGTAGCAAAGGTTGAGTCCGGCGGGTATACACCTGATGGCACCGCCGCTAACTTCGCGTCCCTCCCCACAGCCGCTATAGGTTATCTTGGGGATGTCTACCAGACGACCGACACCAGCTTCTACTACCTCTGCGTAGATATACCGGGGGTTGATCAGGTGTTGGAGTGGGAATTGGTTGGTCAAGTAACAATAACCGAGGGTGACGACTTCTTTTGGTCTCTCCCAAACCCATCTTCGGGTAGCGAAGGTGATACTATTGTCTTGGCTGAGGATTATGGTGACGGGCTTCCTGTTTACTTTGAATACGAATTGGTAGAGACCCAAGCAGCCGTTCCTGTGAGCTATGAGTGGCAGGTACGGGACATCTCCCAAATTTCCCCTAACTTCTCCGGTCGCCGTAACCCCCAGAACGAGGCCATCGTATACGTTCAGCAGTCTGTAGCTAACCACTACTACTCGGTCTACATCGACGGAACCCTCGAGGCCTCCTACCTCACCCCGGTAGGCACTGATGCGAGCACCGCCGTACCTGATACAGCCGTTATTGCCGGGGAGCTGAAGACGGACTTGGAGACGAATGGCTGGACCGTTATACAGAATGGCTCGACCCTTACGATCACCGACTTCCCTACCGATGGGAAGATAGAGGTGCAGGGTGGTTCAGGCGACAAGGCCCTCAAGGCATTCTACAAGAATGTCCTCTCCTTCTCCGACCTTCCTCCTAACGCTCCTGAAGGCAAGATCGTGAACGTCCAGGGAGACCCTGAGGAGGCCGGGGATGACTACTACGTCATCTTCAAAAACGGCTTATGGGAAGAATGCGTGGGCTATGGTGAAGGCGAGGAGCTACAACTAGCTACCATGCCCCATACCCTGATCCGCAACTCTGATGGTACATGGACCTTCCAAGAGCATAACTGGAAGGGACGTACCGCTGGTGACGCCAGTAGCTCCCAGAACCCATCCTTTGTGGGCAGGACCATTAACGACTTGTTCACATGGGTAGGCCGTCTGGGCTTCCTGTCTGACGAGAACATCATCATGTCGGAAGCGAATAACTACGAGAACTTCTACCGGACAACCGTGACCCAGCTCGTGGACAGTGACCCCATCGATGTAGCAGCCCTGAGCGATCAGGTGAACATCCTACGCCATGCGGTTCAGTTCAACAAAGACTTGATTGTCATGTCCTCCAAAGAACAGTTCCGTGTCGCTTACGACAACTACCTCTCTCCTAAAACCATCAAGGTGCAGTTCTCTTCTGGCTTTGACGTCTCGGAACGCATCAAGCCTACCATGTTGGGCACCTCGCTCTACATGGTAGATGACCGTCCGTTCTACAATTACGTCAAGGTCCGCGAGTTCTACCCGAAGGAGAATGGCACCATAGATGATGCAGATGACGTAACAGCCCCGATCCCTGAGTACATCAAAAATGATGTTCAGTTCGTTGCTGGCTCTGACCGTAATCAGGTCTACATTGTTGGGACGCAGGGAGAGACGAACTCCCTATTCGTCTACAAATACTTCTGGGCCGGAAATAAGAAGGTACAGAACGCTTGGAGCAAGTGGACCTTCCCGGCTGTTACCCGCATTCTGTGGGCTGGCTTCTCTGGATCGTATATGTACCTACTCATGCAGCGGACCGATGGTCTGTTCTTCGAGCGCATCTTCCTCGACGAGGACGTATATACAGACACTAAGGACCTGACGTACTACATCGACAGGCGGTATGAACTAGCCCCAGCAGACATTTCGTTCGCCGGAGGTAACACCACGCTGACCCTTCCATACGAGCCTGTAGGTAAGGTGGAGGCCATCTCATGTGATCATACTCTAGAGGTGTATGGTCTGAGGCACACAACGTCTGCCACGGCTAACCCCGATGAATACACTGTTGCTAACGAGGACCTGACCGGGAAGGAGGTCTATGTAGGCATCCCCTACACCTTCTCCTTTGAGTTCTCGACGATCTATCCGAAGCAGCAGCGTGGACAAGGCGAGGTAGCCCTCCTCGATGGTAGGGTTCAGTTGAGGTATCTGACTATCTCATACAACAACACAGCCTACTTCGATGTGAAGTCGGAGACCGTCGGACGAGACCCGTTTAACTTTACGTTCACTGGTCGTATCGTCGGACAGGCATCATCCAATATAGGTGTTGTCCCCCTCGATAGTGGGTCTTACCGACTCCCTGTCCTAGCGGTAAACACTGATTCAACGATCACGCTAACAAACAGTACTCCCTACCCCTGTTCCTTCGGCAACGCCGAGTACCAGGCAGAGTATCAACCAAAATCTAGAAGGCGTATATGAACCAATACTACAGGCCTGCCATAGAGCAGGACGTAGAGTTCGTAGCACCTAACCTTCGTACCGCAGACATCCAAGAGTGTGAGGCCGCTGGCTTCAACGCTCTGGATGCTCTGTGGGCGTCTTTCCATGCATCGGAGGTATGCTACTTCCTACACCATGAAGGCGACCCCGTAGGCATCACAGGCGTCTGTCCCAGCCCTCTAGGGCCTGAGTTCGGCACCGTCTGGATGATGGGGACGGACAAGATCAAACGCTATCGCTCGCCTTTCCTACGATCCAGTAAACAGGCACTCGACGATCTATTCGAGGCCTCAGGTAGGCGATGCCTCCACAACATGACGTGGTCCGGGAACACACTCCACCATCGGTGGCTGAAGTACCTCGGGTTCACATTCCTCCCTTCAATCACTGTCCCTCCCCACGGAGAGATATTCCTCCCCTTTGCTAAACTAAAGGAGTAGCACCATGTGTACAATCATGGCGGCACTAGGTGCTGCCTCATCTGTAGCCAAGTTCGCAGGCCAACAGCAGGCAACCGATGCCTACAATTCGCAGGCTGCGGCTGCACACCGGGATGCCGGTATAGCCGCATCCAACAAATACACAGACGAGCAGCGTAAGCTCATTTATAACTCTAGGTCTGCCCAACAGAAGGGCTACGAAGCCGCCCTGAAGGGCAGGGCCGCAGTAGCCACCGGCACAGCCTCGTCAGGCTCTGCTGGTATTGCAGCAGGCTCCCTGACCCTCGACCAGCTTATCGCTGCCTCCAAGCAGAAGGCTGCGGAGAACGAGGCTCGTGTACAGACCAAACGAGAAGATATGACAGAGGCCTACCGTGGCCGAGTGAAGACGTATGAGGCCGAGGCCCAGCAGCGTATCAACTCCATGCCCCTCAAGGAAGGCCCCAACCCTCTCGGTCTAGCAATTAACATAGCGGGTGCCGCAGTAGGCGGTATGAACACGTCCAACCCCGGTTGGGCTTCCTCGTTTAGCTTCCCGACATTCAAATAATCTAGGAGATCACAATGGCAGGGATCACCCTCCCCGATCAAGAAACTGTAGACTTGGGTAATTCGAGGATTACCCCCCGTGAGACATATGCGGTTGATCCTCGTGCCATCCAGAGCCAATACCGCGACAGTGTAGCCAATGCCGACCAACTCGCTCGCGCCTTGGCAGGCCTATCCAAACAGGTCGGTCAGACCGAGGCCCTACAGGCAGAGCGAGAGTTGAAGCAGAAGGACGTCATCGCGGCCTCTGTGATGAATGACATCAAGGTCGGCCCAGGCGGTAAGCCCCTTCAAGAGCAGCTAACAACGCTACGTCCTGACATGAGGCCACGTCTGCGTGCTGCGGTGGCTGAGAGCATAGGTGCTACTCATGGTGCCGCAGAGGCCCGCAAGGCGTACGAGGCTGAGATAGCCAAGAACCCCGAGGCCTTCAACACACCTGAAGCAGCGCAGGCGTTCTTTCAGAACTGGGCCGCGAAAGCGGCAGCCCGCGTGGGCGCAAACCAGTTCTACGGTCCGGCATACATTGCAGCCGCTAAGAAGTACTTTGCAGGCGCTGATGCTAACGAGGCTCGTACTCGTGTCGCCAAGATGAAGAAGCTCATAGCTGAACGCAGCTCCGAAACCCTAAGTGAGTCCTTGTTTGGCAAGGGCGTGAAGGGTGACGAGGCTGGCTCTAAGGCTAACACGTCGTCTACGGGTGGCGGTGGTAACGTTACCTACGCTGACAGTTTCAAATCTAAGATACGCAACAAAGAGATTACTGACAGCCTGAAGAACCAGATCGCCAAGGCCGGTAAGATGACCGGGCTGAACGCAGTTGTACACTCAGGTGGACAGGATGCGAAGGGCCCTGGTGCGCGTCGGACTGGAAGCAATCGGCATGACCACGGTAACGCCGCTGACATCGACCTTACGGACGGTGCAGGTCGGCGCTTGTCCTTCTCCAACCCAGCGGATCGTAACAAGATCAGCTCATTCATTACCCACATCGTCGCAGCAGGTGCCAACGGCATCGGAGCTGGGCCGGGTTATATGACTGATGGCCGTATTCACGTTGGCGGAGGCAGTAGCCTGACGTGGGGCGCAGGTGGTAGTTCTAAGAATGCCCCGGCATGGGTGAAGGCTGCATACGCTGAAGGTATGCGCCTCCGCAAGGCCGGTGGTGGGGCTACAACCTCAGGCTCCCCCGTGAGCGCCTCCTCCATGATCCGCCAGTTCGAGGGGTTCAGGGCAACCTCATACCTCGATAAAGGCGCTGACAATAAGCACCGCATTGGCTTTGGTAGCGATACCATCACCAAGGCAGACGGAACCGTCGTCCCGGTAACACCCGGTATGACCGTCTCGAAGGCCGATGCAGAGCGTGATCTGGAACGACGTATCAAGACCGAGTTCGCACCGAGAGCGCAGAAAGCTGCTGGTGGTTGGTGGAAGGGTGCCAGTGAAGGCCAGAGGGCCGCACTAATCTCGCTCACCTACAACTATGGCAACGTACCTAAGTCGGTACGGGAGGCCCTCAAGACCGGCGACAACAATAAGATTGCCGCAGCCATTGAGGCGCTGCCCTCCAAGCTCCCGGGCCTGTCCCGGCGCAGGATGGCTGAGGCCGCTGCTATTCGTAGCGGTAACTCCGAAAGCACCCCGAATGCTACCGGCGCTATGGTCGGTGACTTCTTGGACGAGAACTCCCCTAACCCTGAGATCGGTGTTCAGAAGAGTACCCTCCCAGCCTCCCAGCTATTCCAGAACTTCCAGAAATGGGATTCGAACGAAGAGCTGCGGTCTGGTGACCTCATCAGCCGGAAGGAGCGTAAGGCGAAGTTCATCGAGGTCGTCACTAACCGTGCCCTGGCCACACAGGATCCGAGCCTCCTGAAGCAGATACCGAAGTTCTATGTAGACAAGGATGGTAAAAAGCAGGCCTTTCTCACAGACAGTGAGTATGCCGCTATACAGAAGTCTATGCGGGACATTGAGAAGATTCGGGTCTCCGGTATCACTGCTGCCCGTAAAGCCCGCGAGAGCGCTCGTAAGGATGCCCACACGGCTGCTATAAGTGAATATCGCACCCGTATAACAAGCTTCTACTCTGATCCCCAGAACGCCGGTAAGGAGTTCAAGATCAGCATGGATGACTTGAAGCGTATCCAAGCGAACGCCCCTGATGGGTTTGATGCTGCTGCATACGCCATCAAGATGCGGAAGTCCTTCACGGATGCTACCGGAATGTCCACGGCCAATAAGGAGCTACTCAAGCGTGATTGGACCCAGAAGATACTGAACGCGGCGTGGCGTGGGGATACAGATAGTCTCCATGACCTTCGTAACAAGATAAACGATGGTGAGGTCCCGGCTGACCTCCGAAACGGCTTGGTAAAGGAAGTCGAGAAGTATCTCGATCCTAAGTATGCCGGTGCCATCTCCGGCCCTGAGTTCAAGGCTGGCCTGAAGACTGTTGAGGAAATCATCGATGGTCAGAAGGGTGGGGCACTGTCCCTCAGTAATACGGTGAAGGCGAACCCGAACTGGCCCCGTATCCGGGCAGCGTATGTTCAGGAGTTCAACAAAGCCATGATGGGTAAAGACTTCGATCCATCAAACACCATGCACCGGTTTGCTGCGGCAGAGGCTGCGGCCAAAGCCATCGTACCCTACGTCAAGTCGATCTTCCCAAAGAAGGCGGCTGAACTCGATCAGTTTGCCACTGGTCAGTCCTATGAGGACTTCAAGGCTGGCAAACCACAACCCCAATCTAAACCAGCCCCAGCAGCTAGCCCTGCCAAACCCGCCGTCGATGAGAAACGGTCGGCAGCGCAGAAGAAGCTATTCGGGCGATGATTGATAGGAACAAAGAATGATAGAAGAACTGGGGGCTAACATGCCCCCTATCCAAACACAGACACCCCTCGTGGGCGTCAACACAGTGGCACCTGCTCCCAGTTCTGTAGACGAGGGGCCTGCCCCTGATGACATGTCTCCAGAAGAACCAGTAGTTATCCCTAACCCGGTGGCTACTGCCTTCGCGGAGGACACCGCTATCCGTGCAGCCGAGGATGCAGCCGCTGCTAAAACCATCGCTGCCCTAGATGCCGACCCGGCCCCCGATGATATGCAACCTGAGCCTACCGATGTAGGCATCATAAATAAAATCGGAGAGGTCATTGTTAACCCCTTGGACGCCTCTCGTACTGCCTTTGGTGCAGTAACCTCATGGATGGTCCCTAAAGAGTTCACACCGGGCTACCGCTCGTTTACCGATATAGGTTCCGTTGACAAGATACCGCCTGCCGAAGTCGTCAACAACCTTCGTAGGCACCAGAGCGATCCTGATGTGGTCTCCCTGTTCGACGAGGAGTTCGGCCCAGGTTCAGCCAAGCGATACCTGTCGCTCCCCTCTGAGAGCCACATGTTCAACCTTTGGCTCTACCGGGATGACCCCGAGGTCGTCAAAGAGTTCGACAGGGTGTACGGCGGCACGTCTGCCCTAGCCCTGCGCCTCATGGACCCGGCTCGCTCCAGGTATACCAAGGCTCAGGACAAGCGGGAACTCATCGAGGTCCTCGCCCTCGGCCAGAGGACCATAGGAGGCCGCACAGGTGTCGTGAAGGAAACCATCGACGCTGCTACCACAGGTGCCGCCAAGGCTGGCCAAGAGCTTGTACGCTCCGGTATGTGGCTCGCAGACCTCCTCGCAGGCGGCGATAGCAACGTCTCCAAACAGATCGACTTCGGTGCAGGCTCCAATGTCGGCACCCAGAACCCCATGATCAACGATATGATCACCGGGGTGAGCCAGTTCTTAGCCGGTCGTGTTGCCATAGGCGGTAAGGCAGGAGGCTTCGCCAAGGAGCTGGGTATCGGAGCATTGGTGGACGCCTTCGCGTTCAACCCTGATGACCCGAACTTAGGCGACCTGTTCAAACGATTTGGTCTACCTGCCCCCACAGCGGCAGACTTTGAAAGCGAGATGGCCAAAAGGGCCCTGAACGCTGGATACGGTGCTGCTGCTGGTATTGTCGTGGCTGGTGCCTTCAAGGCGCTGGGAGGCCTATTCAGGTCCAAAACCCCTCAGGAAGCTGCCAAACACATTGAGGAGTTCCGTGCTAAAGTTAAAAAGGCGCAGGAAGCCCCTGTAAAGCCCGTAGAGGCCCCTGTAGGCCCCAAGGCCACAGAGGTACCACCTGTAGCCAAACCCGGCTCAGAGGTCCCCCTAGAGGCTCCTAGAGCCCTTCCAGAGGTTAAGGCTGCTGATACAGCAAGCATGCCCCAGAGAGATGCCCTGAAGGCTATCATCACAGACACTCCCCCAGGGGCTGTGGCCTACGATAATGCCCTCAAGGGTGCTACCTCTGACGGCTTCGTGCCTAACAGTGTAATCCGTATCCTCGACGATATGCCTAAGTTCGAGACCCTCACCATCAAGCAGATGGACGAGGCGGTTAGCGACGTGTTTGACCGGTGGTTGAACGTGGCAGGCAAATCGGTAGACGAGATCATGGACGTGTTCAACGCCCCTGCTATCCTCGACTACGTCCCGAAGATACAGCAGCTCGCCATCGCCACCTACCGGCAAGGACTTCGGAACCTGACCGCTGCCAAGGAAGCACTCGATGCTGCCAAGGCCCTCAAGGTGACCAATGCAGACAAGCTCGATGAGCTGGTTGCTGCCCAAGACATGGCTACGAAGCTGCTGGAGAAGTACAGCAAGGTGAACGATGCTGCGTCCCTGTTCTCAGGCCGCAACCTCGCCCTCCGTCAGACCTCTGAGAACGTCCGTAAGGCCCTTCGTCAGCCCATCGAAGACGCTATGAAGCGGGGTGCTACCCCCGATGAGATAGCAGACCTAGCGATGCGGGTGGAGAGGACCATCAACAAGGAGTCCCTCAATCGTGCCCTACGGCAGCTCGCCGCTATTAACAAGCAGATCGAAGAGGCGGTAAGCCCCAGTCAGGTGGAGAAGCTCCTCGTTAAGAAGACCGAGCTGGAGAAGGCTCTGGAACGCATCCAGACCACCATGACGAAGGAGGCCACAACCGCGTTCAGTGCAGGCCTACAGAAAGTGGGCTCTATCGGTCGGCAGATCGTGAAGGATGTAATCACCTTCACTACTAACGCCATGCTGAGTGGCTTAGGAACGCTCAAGAGAAACGTGCTTGGTGGTCTCGCACATCGAGCCGCTATGAACGTCTCAACTTTCTTAGGACAGGTAACCAAGGAGCTAACCCTCGCTAACATCGCCACACTCCGGTTGGGTAAGATTGCTCAGGGTGGAGCTGAAGGCATCCGCATGTACAGGATGCTGCGGGATGCCCGATCCTTTGGTCTACGAGCAGGTACAGACAGTGCGTACAAGACCTTCAAAAGTGCCTTGTCCGATGCTGCCGCGTCCTCTTGGAGGAACACCCCTGGGATGACCCGGTCCATCATGGACACCGCAGGCTCCGGGATCAACGCTGGGAACTACGGACTGAAGGACGATAGTGTACTAGGCCGTGTCATTAACGTGTTCGGCAAGGCTGTAGACCTACAGACCTTGGGTATGCGCTTTTCTGACGAGGTGATGACCAACATCTACAACATCTCCGCCAGAGCTGAGTACTCCGCATTCGAGTTCGCAGAGAAGGCCCTCAAGAGGGCTGAACTGGTTCAGGCAAAACTCCGTGACCCAAACCTTCGCCCCAAGACTGTCGCTCGTCTGAAAGATGAGCTGCGGACGCTGAAGGGATCGAAGGCAACGGTAGATGGGTTGACCCTGAAAGAGTTCGTCGAGCGAGACGTACTGGCCAGTAAGGATAAGCTAGGACGGTGGATACACGAGAAGTCTGCCGAGCGGGCTGAGTATATCCTCCTCAAGAACGACCTCAATGGCGTCTGGAAGAAGGCAGAGATTGCCGTCAACAGTGTCCCTGAAGCTCGTATCCTGGTGCCCTTCTTCCGGTCTCCGGTACAGGGCTTCCTTCGTGGGTTTGAGTACGTCCCTGTGATTCGTAACATCCCCGGCATATCCCAGTTCCGTAACCAGCTCAAATCAGCAGACCCCCTCGTAGCCGCTGAGGCTCGCGGGAAGATGTTCCTTGGGTATGGCATCATGCTGGGCATCTGGCAGATGTACGAGAACGACATGGTAGGTGAGTTCATAGGCGCTGGTGAACGTGAGAAGCGTCAAGCCAAGCAGGCCGCAGGTGGACTCCAGCCGAACTATGTAGACATCGGTGGTGGACGAGTGATCGACACGACAGGCTTGGACCCCGTGTCCATCCCGTTCGCCCTTGTTGGTGCCCTCCACGGCTCTATCAAGCGCATGGAGCGGGATCGTATGATCGAGGCTGAGCGGCAGGCCACTGGGCTGAAGAACCAGTCCCTACTTGGCCCCATCGCAGACCATACCCCTGATGCCTACCAGACAGCAGGTGCGTTTGCTGGCGCCATCGCCGCTGCGTTGGGTGTTGCTGCGGTTAACAACCCGGCGTTCACAGGTGTTAAGGACATCGTTGACCTTGCAGGCGCTATGTTCGGTGAGGATAAGGCAAACGCCCTGAAGGACCAGTCTGCCAAGCAGAAGGCCCTCTCACGTATCCTCCGTAACCAAGCCGGTAAGTTCGTCCCTGCCCTCTACAAGAGCATCAGGGACTACAACGATCCCCAGCTCTACGAACAGACGTATGCCCTCTCTGAGCTTCTCGATGCCTTCAAGAACGAGGCCTCCCTCAACCGGGAGGACATGTCCATGAAGTACGACGCTATGGGCTACCCTATCCAACGAGCGACGGACCCACGTGGCTTACGAGGCCCCCTCAATACGATGAGGCCCACCTCTGAGGACCCCAAGGTTCTCGAGGTGCGTCAGGCCCTGTACGACTTGGGTAAGCTCTCAGGCAAAGGGTTCGTGATCTTCAACGATCAGGTCCCCGACAAGTTCCTACGGGCGGCAGGCACAGACCTCCGCCGGTTGGATAGCACTGAGAAGCGCCATGTCATCGACACGTTCGCCAAAGAGCTTCGGAAGACTGGACTGATGGATGCCCTTCACAAGGCCCTTGTAGTCGAGAAGGATAAGCTCAAGGAGAACGGGTTAGGACTGGGCGGACCAGTGAAGTCTGCACGTCTCGAGGCTGTTCGGAAACTCATTACCAAAGCTCGTGAGCAGGCATGGGCCGCTACACTGAAGAAGGAAGGTCTACTCGAGGAAGGCACTGGTGTCATACCGGGTGGAAACAAGAAGCTCCAAGAAGAGCGTTCCTACGGTGCAAGCGCCATTCTCCGCGACGAACTAAATTAACAAACAAACGGCTCGCCCCTAACCGGGCGGGCCTTTTCCTTTCCACTTCATTTATTCATAGGGAATAACAAATGACTTTCTACAACACATTTGCAAACTATGTGGGAGATGACAGCACAACCGACTTTGCTATTCCCTTCTCCTACCTCTCTGAGGACGATGTAGTTGTGACCCGCCAAGGTGGCGCAGTGTCCTACATCTTCCTGAACCCTAGTACAATCCGAATCTCAGCCCCACTTGCTGTCGGGGATAGCCTCAAGATCGAGCGCGATACCTCCCTTAGCGAAAAGGCTGTAGTATTCAACAATGGCTCCCCCTTCACCGCAGGCCAGATGAACGCCGGGTTCAACCAGTTGTTCAACGCCATGCAGGAGAGCAGTGACACCACAGGCTCACAGTTTGGTATTACAAACGACGGCAACTGGGACGCCATATCTCGCCGGATTACCAACACAGATGATCCGGTTGACGCCCAGGACGTGGCAACCAAGAACTATGTTGACACGGGTGTTGGCTCCTCTGTTGTAGCAGCGGCTGCATCAGCAGCAGCAGCCTCGTCTTCCGCAAGTGACGCCGCCTCGTCCGCCTCTACTGCATCAACAGCGGCCAGTGACGCGCTCACCTACTCATCTAATGCGTCTACTTCGGCTAGTGCTGCATCTAACTCTGCCGCCAATGCGCTATCCTCGGAAAACGCAGCTAGTTCGGCTAATACGTCAGCACAAGCTGCCCAGGCTGCGGCAGAATCTGCACGGGATTCTACCCTAACTGCTTACGACGACTTCGATGATCGTTACCTCGGTGCAAAGGCTTCCGACCCTACCCTTGATAATGACGGTGCTGCATTGATTGCTGGTGCCCTCTACTTCAATACGACCTCGGAGAGCATGAAGGTTTACACAGGGTCTACTTGGGAAGCGGCATATGCCGATAGTGCTTCTTTTGTTTCCAAGTCCGGCGACACGATGACCGGCACGCTCAATCTGCCTAGCAACGGGCTGACGGTTGGGACGGACCAGTTGGCAGTGAGTGGAGGCAACGTCGGTATTGGTACTAGCTCTCCAACACAAGCGCTTGACGTCAACGGTATTGTTAATGTTGGTGGCGGCAAAATAGACATTAGGCCTTCAGATGGTTCTACAGGCACATGTTCATTTCAAATAGGTGAGGCCCGAACTGGCGATGGCTTTAGCCTTATAGACTTAATCGGAGACGCTACATACACGGATTATGGACTGAGAATTATTCGCACCAACGGTGGAGCGAACGCTTCTAGTCAAATAAATCACCGTGGGACTGGTGAATTCTTCTTTATCACAACGGAGGCTGCCCCTATAGCTTTCCAAACAAACAGCACTGAGCGTATGCGAATCGACAGCGCAGGTAGGGTCGGTATTGGTACTACCAGTCCATTAGCAAGCCTATCAATGTCAGGAGGCGGTATTCTCATTACAGGGGACGGAGACTACTTCTCCGGCGGTGCTTATTTCGACGCCAGTTGGAAAAACTCTGTATCAAGCCAAGGCGGTTGGGCTATTCGTAACGCCTCCGGCGTATTTACTGTTTACACCGGAGTAAGCCCCGGAACTGCCGGTTCTACCTTGAGCGATTTTTCAGAAAAATTTCGTATCGACGGCAGCGGTAACGTAGGTATTGGTACGACTTCGCCGAGCTATCAGTTGCAGCTATCTTCTGACAGTGCCGCCAAACCGTCCACAAACACTTGGACAATAGCGTCTGACGGTCGTTTGAAAACAGAAACCGGCGAATACACCAAGGGCCTTGATGCTGTCTGCGGCCTCCGTCCTATCACCTACACCTACAATGGTAAGGGTGGTTTCACTGACACAACAACTGAGAACATATCAATCATTGCTCAAGAGGCGCAGGTACATTTCCCTGAGTGTGTTGGCGCGGTAAGGGGTGAAATTGATGGAGTGGAGACGGACATCCTTAACTGGAATGGTCACGCCCTGACGTTTGCCTTGGTCAACGCTGTGAAGGAACTCAAGTCTAAAATCGAAACATTAGAAGCCCGTGTGGCTCAACTCGAAGGAAACTAGCAAATGGCACCTATATACACATGGTCGTTCCCTCAGTTCGACGTAGCCCCATTAGCCGACGGTCTCACTGACGTCGTTAAGACTATCCACTGGCGTGTGGACGGTGTTGACGGGGAGTATTCCGCTGGTGCTTACGGATCGGTAGCCCTTGAGCCTCCCAACCCCAGCGCATTCACTCCGTTCACGTCCATCTCAGAACAGTGGGCGATTGATAACGTCGTACAATCTGTGCCCTTGGCTGACATACAGAACGGAATTGAAGCCGCTATTGAAGCCAAGCGTAATCCTCCTGTGGTTGGTAAAGCAGCACCGTTCTAGGAGTAATTATGCAAAACAATTTCCCCAAAGCACTCGCCCTTGTCTTAAAACACGAGGGCGGGTACTCCAACCACCCCCGCGATCCTGGGGGAGCTACAATGAAGGGCGTCACCCAGCGGGTGTACGATGCCTACCGGAGGCGTAGAGGGGCTCCACGGAGGTCTGTACGATCCATCGAGGACCGTGAGTTACAGGATATCTACAAGTTTCAGTACTGGGATGCTGTAAGGGCTGACGAGATGCCTGACGGTCTGGACTACGCCATGTTCGACTATGCTGTGAACTCGGGGCCTACACGGGCCGCCAAGGACCTACAGCGGGTCATGGGCGAGAAGGTAGACGGCCATGTAGGCCAGATCCTACTCGATGCCATCAAAGAGTATAAGCCGGAAGAACTAATCACTAGCCTGTGTGCGAGGCGGTTAGCTTTTCTCAAACGGTTACGCACATGGAAATACTTCGGTAGAGGATGGTCCCGTCGTGTAGCTGATGTCAAGAAAAGAGCCCTGCGGATGGGGAATGCCGTACCGTTCGAGCCTCCACCCGCCAAGCGTACAACCTCGAGGGCCGAGGAAGGCGACCTGAAGACCACGGCCAAACCCGGGTTCTTCGATAAGGTAGCTACAGCCATCGCCTCTGGTGGGGCTGGCGTAGCCGCTGCCCTACAGGGTGTGGACTGGCGTGTCGGTGTGGCACTGGTGGTCGCTGTGGCCGTAGGCCTTGGCGTCTACATGGTGTTCATCAGGAAGACGGACGACGTATGATCCTAGTCTACCACCGCCCATACTCAAAACAGAAAGCAGCGTTGGGGCAAACGCCCCTTCGCTTCTTCATCGCTAGGTGGCCACTTACCCGCCCCTACCTCACCACAACCGAGCAGATGCCTCTCGCACCCAATGAGAGCGTGCTCATAATAGGATTGGAGCCTGACGATGATCTTATCGCTTATTACTAACTACGTCCTCTCCCCAGTTGGGAAGGTCGTATCCGCCGTCGCAGGCGTCCTGTTCGCTGTCTGGTACATCTACCAGAAGGGAAAGACACAGGCGACACTCGAATTACAAAACAAATCCTTTAAGGAGGCACGAGATGCTATCAAGAAAGCTAACGATGCTCGCCTCAGGTCTGCTCTTGATAGCGACCGTGGGGGGCTGCTCGAAGACGACGGGTTTAAACGCGACTAGCGTGACCTGTGACGTCTTGAAGCCAATAACATGGTCCTCCAAGGATACACGCCTGACGATCAAGCAGATTAAGGAAGCTAACGCTGCTTGGAAGTCCGTCTGTCAAAGGTAATGGGTGACGATATGGAACGCCCTGACAGAGATCGGATAACCAAGATGGAGGTCGAGATCGTACACTTGTCCAACCAAGTTAATAGAATGGCGAAACAAGTGGCCGAAATGCACGATCTATTACAGCAGGCCCGTGGGGCGAAGTACTTCATCATTGCCGCCGCTGCTGTAGGAGGCTTCCTCTCCTCAAAGCTGGCCGTTTGGTCGGGCATAATAGGAGGACTACCAAGGTGAAAAAACTTATTTCAAACAGATGCCGAAGATACTTCTACGCAACACTCGCTGCTATGTTTGGCGTCGTGATCGGACTAGGCGGACCTGGGTGGACCGAGTCTCTCCTTCTCCCAATGAAGGTGAGCCACTCTTTTGAACAATACGAAACCCCTGATGGCTCCAAGGTCTGCATTCGTATGGACATTGAGAGGGTCAGGCCAGGACGGGTGTTATTCAAGTCGTGGACATTGCAGACGAGAGAGGCACACCCGTTACGCATATCCCTGCATACCGTGAAGGTCTCTAAAAGACCTCCCCTTAGGTACGGGGAGCGTGGGGTTGTGTCACTATGCGCACCCAAGCCTGAATACCTCAAGAAGAACCCCAAGGTGAAATACATCATCTACGGGTACGTCTACTACGACGTCTGGCACGGCCTGTGGCAGGTGCCTTGGCACATATGTGAGGAACACTATGACTGAAAAGACTAGAGCCTCAGAGGCCCTCCTAGGGCAGCTACACGAGGCTATCGCCGCAGAGCTACTCCGCCGAGTAATGGCGGGGGAAGCATCCACGGCAGACCTGAACGTCGGCCTGAAGATGCTAAAGGATAACCACATCGAAGCCCTCATCACCGAGGGTAGCAACCTCCACAAGTTGTGGGAGAGCCTGCCTAAGTTCGATGATGACGAGGAGTATGCCAATTGACAGAAGAGGACCCACTAAAGAAAGACTTCAGGAAGTTCCTGTGGTTGATCTGGAAGCACCTTAATCTACCAAAGCCTACACCTCTTCAATACGACATAGCCCAGTTCCTAGCCTCCCCTCGCCCCAAGGTCTGCATCCAAGCCTTCCGGGGTGTGGGGAAGTCTTTCATCACGTCTGCTTATGTCCTCTGGGAGCTCTACAGGGATCCTCAGAAGAAGGTGCTTGTGGTCTCCGCCTCGAAGAACCGGGCAGACGCCTTTTCTACCTTTACCCAGCGTCTCATAACCGAGGTAGACGTCCTGAAGTTCCTCCAGCCTACAGAGGATCAACGAAATTCCCGCATCGAGTTCGACGTGGGGCCTGCAACGGCAGACCAGTCGCCTTCCGTGAAGTCAGTAGGTATCACCGGGCAGATCACGGGCTCTCGTGCAGACATCATCGTCGCCGATGACGTAGAGGTCCTGAACAACTCAGCGACCCCTGATATGAGAGAGAAGCTGATAGAGCGGACGAGGGAGTTCTCAGCGGTCCTGAAGCCCCTCCCTGAAGCTCGTATCATCTACCTGGGTACGCCCCAGACCGAGGGCTCCATCTACCAGCAGCTCCCCGAGACCTTCGAGACACGCATCTGGCCTGCCCTGATGCCCTCAGAGGAGGAAGCAGAGCGGTATGGGGAGGCCCTGGCCCCTTATGTCCGCAATATGAAGGACAGGAGCCCGGGAGACACTACCGATCCCCAGCGGTTCTCTGACATCGACCTCGCTACCCGTAAGGCCGAGTACGGTAAGGCAGGCTTTGCCCTGCAATTCATGCTCAACACCCAGCTCTCCGATGTCGAGAAGTACCCCCTGAAGATCAGAGACCTCCTCGTCATGGACGTAGGGCCC
>Ga0255766_10001600_pt1 | contig 20584 bp, 14 predicted proteins | sample 071ome_23_FD_179966 | JGI IMG/M metagenome (GOLD analysis project Ga0255766, IMG submission 179966) | Coastal salt marsh microbial communities from the Groves Creek Marsh, Skidaway Island, Georgia - 071403BT metaG (version 2) | ecosystem: Environmental > Aquatic > Marine > Intertidal zone >... | reverse complement strand
TGAATTTTAAATCTTTAGATTGTTCTGGTGTCCATGTTGAAGCATTTGCTGAACTAAAGAATACACCATTATATGGTTGTTTTGTAATTCTTTGATCAACATCAGTAACATCAAATCCACCCATTTCTGCAATCCATACTTCATAGCTATCACATTGTGAAGTAAGTACTATTGCATATTCAGTATCTTGTGAAAGATATACTGGATAATCAAATGCAAAATTTGTTGCTATAGAAGCATTTCCATTTGACCAATCTGCTGCTGCAACACTTGCTTGAGAAGCAATTTCAGATGGATATAATATTTTATCAGCACCTGGTACTACTTTTTGAGTTGGTATACCGTTCTTTGTAGTTCTTACTGTAAGTCTAACTGGTATATTAAGATCGATTGATTTAAAATATATATCAATAGACTTCATAAAGATACCACCTGCTTTGTCTATTAAAATAGTTTCAGCAACTGGATCGATCCACTCTGTTGTTTCAGATACATTTGTATCTACTAATGTTCTATCTTCTCTTAATTCTGATTGTACTAATCTTGGTACTTTAGTTGAAACAATTCTTTCTTCTGATGTTTCTAGTAATCCTTGTGCATGGTATTGAGCTTCAGCATAAGTGGTTTCAGCAGATCTATCATTTGTAGAACTATCTGATAATCTAAATTCTCTTACACCAGTTGCAAATTTTAGTGCATCATTTCTTGGTATAATAAATGAACCTTCAATTACACCTGATCCATTAGATATTAAAGCACCTGCAGTATCAGGGTGAGCTGTATTACCTTCAAATGTTGTGACTGAAGATCTACCAGAAAATTCAACAAAAGTTTTTTCTTTTATATAATTTGATATGTCTGCACCATCAAAGAAAGCATATACCTGTGTATTTGGTTTAAGTAATTCTGCTTTAAAGAAAATTTCTCTTGATCGTATAAATGGTACAAAGTTAGTTTCAACTACTCTTCGTCCATTTGTTCTTGTAACTGTATCAAATGCTAAATCTGTTTTAATACCAGATCTTGATTGACCAGTTGTAGTTGTTGTAGTTGTAATTGTTGTTGATTGTTGACCACCACCAGCTGTTCCTATATCAAAGAAATCAAATTCTGGTTCGCCATCAATCCACCACCAATTTCTTGCTTCAACTGGTTCTTGTCTCTGTCTTCTTGCAGGAGGTGTTCCTGTAACATCATTTTGTGTTTCTACTTCTACACCTGTCCAGTTTGTTTCCCACTCATTCCATACTGTTCCAAGTATACCTTGTTCTTCAGCTAATTTTTTAAATTGATCATATGATGATGAGTCATCAACTACTACTGATGGTCTTACATCTACTTCTTTCCATTCATCAGAATCTGGTGAAAGTTTAACTGTACCTGCCCAACTAAATACATTATATGGATTGACATTTGAGAATGTTGATGCATAAGGTTGATTAATATAATTAACATCGGTTGTCATTGGCATAGTGACTATACCATTATTAATCACTGATGTTCCTGTATCCCCTGCTATTCTTATTAAATTTACATTTCTTTCATCAAATTTAGGTCTAAGTAATCCATTTTGTTTATCAACTGATACAGCATAATCAATATTACTTGTATCTCCAATGCCATGATTAGTAAAATTATCAACAATAAATCCATTCTTTAATCGTGAAGCTCCTGTTGAATCTAATATATCAACATCAGCTGCACTTTGTTCTAATAAAGAAAGTGATGTAAAGTATTCTAAATTTTTAACTCTTTTTTCTATGGAGCCTATATCTCTCATAGTAAATCGTTTGTTATCCACAAGTTGTGGTTTAATACCATTTAGTGAAAAGACATAGGGTGATAATCTTAGGTTATAGATACCCATAGCATCATCTGGAACTTGTGGTGGTTTAGGATTATTATCTGGTACACCAACTGCTACTTTAAATTCGCCTCTTCTAGTTACATATAGTTTATCTACTCTTGGTAAATAGTGAGTTAGGTCAGTTATAAAACTTTGGCTATTTGATGGAATTGATGATAATGAAGCTCCTGTTCCAGTAAATCCTGTACCTGCATCATTAATTCTTGGTCTAAAGTCTATACAATCTCTTAATTGAACGGTTCCATTAATACCTGTAAATGTTGGAATAGATGCATAATCTGCTGTTGGATATGAATCTACACTAAAGAAATCTGAAGTACCTGTATGTGTATAATAATTAAAATCTACATCAATTGCACCTGGATTTGATTCTCCACTCTTTAAAATAATTTTTCCTATTCCATAGTAATTATCTTTTTGACCATTATCTAAAGTAAATCTACTTTTTACATCTTGTCCATTAGCATCTGTGATAGAATTAATTTTAATAATATCAGCTTTACCTAAAGAAAGTTCATTACTTACTAATGATTGACCACTAAGAGTTGCATTTGTGTTTTGTTTTGATTTTGGTTGTTGACCAGCATAAGTAACATCAACTGCATAAAATATTTGATCATTAGCACCTAATGAAACTGCACTACCATTAATTGTTGTAAAGGTGATTGTAGTACCACCACCACTAATTGTACAAGTTGGCGATGCATCTAATGCACCATAAGTCCCTGTACTTGTATTGTAAATATATGCTACTACATTTCCTGAGTTAATATATGTTGCACCACTAATTGTATCTGAAGCTGTTGCGGATGCAGTATTAAATGTTTGTCTTACTGTAAATGAAGTATTATAAGAAGGTGAAGCAATTGTAGATGCTGGATCTCTTAATGTATCAATAGCGGCATAAGGTAATTTATAAACTAATGTGTTATTATTTGTACCATATAATGTTTTATCAGATGTTAAGTTAGCTTGAAATTTAACTGTACCAGAATCATCCCATTGCACACTTTCTACTTGTGCAAATGTATTACTACCTGTAAATGATATATCAAATAAGTAAAGATATAATTCAGTAGAGCTAGAGCCTTCAGTAATACCTCTTACTCTTGCAGTACCTATAACACTACCACCACCATTAGCTGAACTATGTAAATTAATAGAACTAAAATTAGTAATATCAGGCATTCCAATTGCTGCTGATTCTGCCAACTTAATATAGTTTCCAAGATTTAATGTTTGTGTTTCTTGATTAACATCGACTTTAGCATCTGTTCCACGTGGTTTATCAACTTCAACATATTTAGTTGTTGTATTTTCTACACGGAAACCTTTTACATATGATATATTCGGTTCAATACCAATTGCTAATTTATCAGCATCTCCACCATTCGCAACTGTTAAGTAACCATTATTACTTCCAGTATCTAAATGTTCTCTTACATTTAATTGATATGGATTTAACGAGTAATCACCTGATTCTTCAAATGTTCTTCTTGCAAGTCTTTCAGATAATTCAGTATCATTATTTTTATCTGTTTTATCTGATCTTGCTTTACCATCTTCAATGACTAATAATGTAATATAACTATCTTCTGTTCTATTCGCTAGGTCTGGGTCCTGCTTAATGAGTGTTGTTGTAATTTGATATCTATCGGCACCTGGTGCTGAATAGTTAGGTGTACCTTGAGCATTATCAACGAGATCTGAATCACTGTCTGATGATATCGTATTTTGTGTAACTTTTAAACCAACGATATAATTTGGAGTGTTTGTATATTTGTCAAGAATTAATGTACCAGCTGGAACATATACAAAAGAACCAGCAATAAAATAAACACCTTCTTCAATATTTACTGCAGAACCCTGACCAATAGGATTAGTAATTGATGACGCAGTATTAGAATTATCAATATTGGATCCGCCTCCAACCATACCAAACGGACTTCCTGTTCCATCTGATTGAAATAATTCTCCTGCAACAAACTTTTGAACTGTTCTATTTGTTCCACCAGCAGAGTTATATTTAATATATAATGTATTTGGATCTGAACTTTCCGATGCAACAACACTTAATACAGTAGCTGTAACTTGATTTCCAGAGTTGGCAGTTCCAGTAATTGTACTACCTACAAAATCACTTAAATAAGTATCTGAGTTTACACTTGCAGTTCCATTCCAAAATGATGATTCGATTTTAATAAAATCATATTCAACATTTAAAGTAGCTTTACCATTTATAACTCTTGATCCGTCCTTAAAAGCAAATTGACCATAACGATCTATTTGAGCTTGAAGTGCGGTTTGTAACTGTGTTAATTCGCGAGCCTGAACAGAATATCCTGGCTTAAATAATATTCTATGATAATTCTTTGCTTCATCAAAGTCATCATAGTAAGGAGCTATGTTATAATTTTTTACTACTGTTGTTGCCATAAATTTTTCCTAATATTATATCTATATTAGAACTCTAATATAACTTTAATATCTTCAATCTGTGTTGTTGTTCTATTAATTGGATCTCTATTCTCTAAGAATAATATTTCACCACTTGCTCTATCAACTTCAGGATTTCCAACTGCACTTGCAGATTCTAGAGCTCCTGTTGTAGTGCTTGTTTGTCCTTGTACATCTTCACCATCAGTAAATGATGCATAACCAGTTTTATCATTTTGATGATAATGGATATATCCATTTGATGAGTCAATTTCTACTACAAATGCTTGAGCTCCTGATGTTTGACCAACAATTAATTCATCAACTGTATAATCAGTAACATCGACTGCAGAATCAAAATCTAAATAATTTGTAGCTTTTAATGTATCTGCAGATGCGATTGCTCCTGCTAATGGAGTTGCATTATAGACTCTTGGATTTTTCAATAACATGATTTGTCTGAAATCATTACCTACTGTAATATCACCAGAACCTGCAGCACCGTCTAATAAAACATTTAATGACATAAAGAATCCACCGAGCTCTTCTCTTGGATTTACTCCATGACCTTCTTTAGGTGCAAGAACCGCTCTTGCTCCTGCATCGGATCCACCACCACCTGAAAAAGTAATATCAGCAACTCTATAATTTGTTCCTTTACCTGTTACTGTCACAGCTGTAACTGCTCCTGCAGAAACTGTAGCTGTTGCAGTTGCACCAGATCCATCACCTGTAATTGTAACTGTTGGTGCAGATGTATAACCTGTACCACCTGCAGTAACTTCAATTCTTTCAATACCAGCAGCAGTTGAAGAATCTCTTGATGCTTTTTGGTTTAGATATTGTGCAAAGTCTGCTTCTGTTAATGAAGCCTCTGCTGCGGCATCAGATGCAAATGCAAATGTAAGTATATCATTTGCTGTTAATGATTGAGCAGCAGAAAGTGTTAATGTGTTTCCTGTTCTTGCAGACACTGTTGGTGTGCCAGAAATATTTGTACCTGATACTGTCATACCTGATAAAATATCTAAATTAGCACCTGTTAGAACCACTGTTGTACTTGAAGATGTAGTGGCAGCAACCACTCCTTCTGTTCCAAGTGAAACTGTTTTAACGGGCATATAACTATTTGTTAAGAACTTTTCAGCATCTGCTACTGAAATTGTATATAAGTATTTCCAAGTATATCCATCGGATTCTGCTTGTGGATCTGTAAGTGTTTGAGTAGGTTGAATACTTGAAGCACCACCACCTGCTTTAATACATTTATATACTTTAAACTCTGATGTGACGATATAAAATGCTTTATCAAAAATTGATGCATCGTCTGAATCCCATGCTACATAACTATTACCTGATGTCCAAGTGTATCTTGGAATAACGTGTGAAAGATCACTTGATGCAATTTTCTTTAAACCCATTAGGTTAGCTCTTGCTTCGCCTAAAGCATCTAAATGATCATAAGGTGTGAATGGTGTAGTATCTGTTGTATCAGATGTCGTTAATGACCATGCATCCGATTTACCAATAGACACGTACACTACGTTATTTGCTACATCTTCCTTAAAGTTATTTGCATTAAGAACTCTAAAATTTGATGTTACTATTGCTGCCATAATTGTTTTCCTTTATTCTTCAATGTGTACGAAAGTATTCGTATTATAGTTATTTATAACACTTGAGTCGATAGTTTGTATCTGATTTGTACCTAAAAACTCAATTGTTTGATTAGTATTATATATTCTGGCACTAGAGAAAAAGTTATTAGTGCCTTTCCTTTGATAATAGCTATTATTATCTATGGTTCTGAAATTATTATATTGTAGACCACCATAAATATCAGTTATTTGATGATTTAAGCTTAGAACAAGAGTTTCTTGCATATCCTTCACTCTTTGTTCATTACTTACTGCACTACCAATTCGTACAATAGGATCATTTATATAACCTAAACCTGCATTAGTTATATTTACCCCTGTTATTTCTCCTTCAGAATCAAGTGTAAATTCAGCAGTTGCTAATACATTAGAACTTAACGGATTTCCTACTGTATCCTTTGCTGTTGGTTGTGGAAATACAATTGTTGGTGCAGTTGTATATATTTTATCTGCTAAACCTGCTAGAGATACAGATGCAATTGATGTTGCATTTGGATTAGCTGCTACTGTAGCAAATAATGATGTCCAACCACCACCTTCAGTATTAATTGTTACATCATCAACATCTAATCTTCCATTTGAATCTATACCTATTGTAACAGTTGGTGCGACTCCACTACCTGGTGATTGTTCAATACCACTAAATGATATTGATGGTGCACTTGCATAACCATATCCAGGTTCTACAATAGTAACACTTTGTAATAATCCATCAGTTTTACTTGCAGTTGCAGTTGCTGTTTCACCAGTAAAGCCGTGATCAGTTCCACCACCAGCTCCACTAAAGTTAATTGCAACACCTGGAAAATTAATATGATCTTCTAATTGAATTGTTGTTGGTGTTGGAGTTGCTAAAACTCGATATTGTTGTCCAGTAACAAGTCCACCAATTGCTAAATTACCTCCCGAATCATATGTAACTACAGAGCCAATAGGCAAAGCAGAAACCTCAGCTGCTTGAAGTGTAATTGTATCTGTTGTTGTATCGACTGTTTGACCTAATCCAAAATCAGATCCATCAAATACAATTCTTGTTGGAGGAGCAATTGTAAGTGTAGGAATATTATATCCTTCACCGCCATTTGTAATTGAAATACTTGTTACTTCTCCTGCTCCAAGATTAGCAACTAATATTGCAGTATCGTCTACTCCTGATGGTGTACCTGAATCTTGTGGTGTAACTACAGGAGGTGCTATATATCCACTTCCTCCATCTGTTATTGTAATAGAACTAATTACTCCATTCTTTAATGAAAGTGATAATGTACCTGTTTTATGTATTTTAGCTTCAGCACTTGGTAAAAAGGTAGAAGCAAACATTTCCACAAGTAATGGAATATCTTCTGGACCAATAACACCAGGTTGTGTTTGTGGCATTGAAGCCTGGTTTAAAGCTGCTGTTAATGTTGAATCAACTAATTCTAAAAAGATTAATATCTCTGCAAAATAAACAAACCCAGCTGGATGTACTAATTTATCATAAGCGTATTCCCAATCGGATAAGTTTTTACCAGTTTTTATTATATAACTAAATTTTTGATAACGTAAACTATCTTGTAACTTAATATTGTATGATAGAAATCCTTTGTTATCTAAATAAGTACCTCTAGGTACAAATTCAATAATAGCACCATCGGGTAAACTAACGGGATCTGAAAGAGTAATTGTTGTTCCACTAATTCCAGCAACACGAATATCATTTAATTTTGTATATATCGATCCATATACTAATTTAGATGAGAGTCGAATATTTTCATTTGCTGTACTAATAACAATAGTAGAACTATTTGTAACTACTCCATTTACTATTGAGGTAACTGTAGCTGGCTGATCCCAATCTCCAGATGATGGTACCAAGGTTTCATTATATGGAAACTCAACTTCTACACTATCATTAAAAAGAAGCCTAAAAAAGATTTCAATTGAATCAGAGCTTCCTCTTAACTTATAGAAATCAATAATACGTTTATAAAGATTTCTTTTATTTACAGTAACATCTCTTGGAATAGCTGCAGCAATTTCTTTTTGCATGAGTTCTAAATAATTAGTCTCATTGCGATCAATATCCATCGCAGCTTCAATGTTATTCATGACCCATGATGGACCTGGACCTACCCAGTATTTAACTATTGTTGTAAGTGTTGCTGTATAACCATTATAACCATTTAAACTTAAGACAGTAAATGTTTTACCAACTTCTGATGTTACTTCTGCAAGTGATCCAGGTAATTCATTACCATTTGTAATTGAAACATTAATATCACTTAAAGATATATTAACAGTAGTACCTGTAGGTGATGTTAATATAAGAGTAGAGTCAGCGCCTGTTTCGTCTGTAAAGAATCTATTGTTTTCGTTATTTGGATCTGGTATTCTAAATCTTGCAAGATTATCTAATACAACATCATTAAATGTTTCAGTTTCCTGATAGATAAATTCGTCCATATTCATGAACGTATAATAAGCTTCTAAAAATTGTTTTAATTTAGTTCTATCTTCTAATATATCAGCAGGAATTAATTGATCAATACGAATATCTTCTTTTGTTTCATGCAATGTAGAGTTTTCAACCTCTACGATACCTGGTGATAAAGAACTTCTATGAGCCATTACTTAAATCTCGATGTTGTTGTATATGTAATTGAGCCAGAAGAACCAGCTACTGCAATTGTATCAATTTGTGGTGTTATTGTAACAAAATTATTATCAATTGAAATTAACTGATCTCTTTTTGGAGCAAGATCAAGAGAATCTGGTATTATGGTTAATCGTATTCTATTTGTGTTATTAGGTCTAAAATTATTTAATGTAAGTTTACCAAGTGTAGGCTCTAATAATCCAGCATCACTAATAACTGTTACATTTTGCCCATTAACAACTTTGTATACAAAGACTCTTCGATTTACTGAGCCTGCAATTGGTTCATCTCCAAAGAAATGATTAGTAGTTGGAGCTGCTGCAAGACCAAATGCTGTTGATGTAAGAATAAAATCAGTTGATGAACCTGATTGATAGAATGGAGCTACAAAAGTAAGAGTATGATTTTGTAACTCGACAACATTATTCGTATCAACGGTGGGTGTGATATATTGAAACATTCTTGGTCTTACAACAGTGTTTAATATTGATGGATCAGCTGAATCAATTGCTCTAGTGAGTTGTGAATGTCTAAACACACCATCAAATTTATTGAGGTTATTAAAGTTATAATCTGAAATTGTATCTCTGACAACTGATTGCAATTCAACAGAACTTCTGTCTGTTAGATTTGGATTATATTTAAAGAATGTATCTAATTCTAAATATGTAAAGTTTGGATCAACAATTTGTGGTGTGATTGATACTACATTCTTACCTTTTAATATCGCACCAGTAATATCTGTTTTCTCAGCTGTGGTTAATGTTTCAGATAAGAGTGGTTTAATTGCTATATAAACTCTACCATAATCTGGTGGATCATTGTCTTCTCCACCCCATGTTGATATTGAATCAATATTACTAAATTCCTTTTTAATAATCGCAGCATAGTCGTCTGAAGTAACTGCTCTGTTTTGAGTTGTAAATGTTAGCGGTGCATTAAATCGTATTGATTCTAATGTTTCAGCCTCAGCACCACCTGCAGCTTTTACTGCTGTAGTAACGGCAATATTTGAATATCCACTTATATTATCTACCATAGAAAATACATTAGCACCATTACTTTCTGCACCTTCAGTAATAACATAATCTAGTGTGACAATATTATTATTAGATGGTTTAAATCCTGTTACACCATCACCAAAAAATATTTCATAATAACCTGATGCATTTTCTTGTATATAATATATTTTGCTCGTTGAATCTACGTTTTTAAGAGATTCAAATTTAGTGTATATATCATATGAACTTGATTCTTCATTTGCTTGTACTCTTACTCGTAATGTTGAAGAATCTGCATTAAAATCTGAGAGTTGAAATTTTTGATTCTCTATATCATTATCAACTCTATATTTAAGTGTTCTAATTGTACCTTCTGTAATTACAACATTACTAAATGTATATGTATTACCTACCAAATTAGCTTGCTGTGTTTCTAATACTACATATTGAAATTCTTCACCTTCAATCACGGTATTTAATTTTGTTCCTCTTGGTAGTGAAAGAACAGAAGGTTTAGTACCAACTTCAGATGAAACATCTACCACTAAATTAACTTGTGCTCTTGGTGATAATATAGACCTTGGAACATATCCAAGAAGCTTTGCTCTTGTAACTACATTACCTCTGATTTGAGCTGAGTCAAGGAATGCTTCATTTAATGAATAATGAGCATTTAATGCATTATAATGAGTATTATATGCTAATACATCTAATAACACACTTAAGCCTGAGCCTTCAAAATCATAATCATTAAATTCAGATTGTTGTTTAAGATAGTTTTTTAGATTTTTCTTTATATCTGCAAAATCTAATTCGGTTACATTTAAATTTGTTGCCATTTTACTTTAACCTTCGTAATATTATTTCAACACTTTCACTAGTGTCAAATTCTTTTATTTTAAAAAATACTTTTACAAAATATGCATTTTGATCAGCCTTTTCTTTTACAATTATATTTTTAATTAATACTCTAGGCTCGTATTTTTTTATAACTTGTCTTATGTTTTCTTTTATTGATATACGAGTAATTGCATCAGCTGGCTCAAATAGAAGACCTCTTAAATTTGCTCCCTTATCTTGAGAAAAAGGTCTTTCATAAAAATTACTTACCAATAAATTTTTTACAGCATTCTTAATTGCAGCATCATCTTTCAAAGGTATAATATCCTTTCGTATTGGGTGTATCTTTAAGGATAAATCTAAATCTCTCCAAGGTTTCTTTTTTGAAACGACTTTAGCTTGAGTTATATCTCCTGTTATTGATTTATCTGATGTTGTTAAACTAGCCATATAACTATTTATATTACTTTTATGATTGTTCTAATTTTTTAAGTCTACTTGTCACTAATTCAGAGGCTGCAGTTGAAAAAGATCCCGTGTTAGCACCAATATCACTTGATTTAAATTCAGCATATGTCTTTGCCCATATTTGGCCTTCAGTTTTAAAATCCCATGTTACATTTGGATATTGATTTAAAAGTTGTGTTTGTTGTTCCTTTAATTCAGCTTCAGTGTATGAAAGATATTTCAAATCATCAAATGTAGATCCACCTGCTAGAGCCACTTCAATAAATTTTTCTGGCCATGTTAAGTCTAAAAACTGTTGTTGTATTTTTTTCTTTTCCGGTATTGTCTTAGCTCGTTTAGCAATTCTATTTGTTGTAAGATTATGTAAAAACATCATATAATGACGATTATATTCTTCTTCTAATTTTTCTACAACTGGTGTTGGCTCTTCAGCGACGGGCTCTTCTTCTGGTACTTTTGGTTCAGTAGGTTGTTCTTTTACTTCGCCATTTTTTTCTTCTACATTTGGTACTTGTGCACAAATACTATCAAAACTAATTGAAGGTGGAAAACTATCTAATCCTAAAGAACTAATCAGTCCATCAAAATCAGGAACTGCCGATTTGAACTTTTCTTTTAATTCCGCTATTTTTGTTGATAATTCTGATTCAGTTGAAATACCTGCAAGGCCTAATAATTGTTGTTGTAAACTATCAATGCTTGGTAATTCAGGTTTAAAAGAATCTAAATCAATTTTAATAGCATCAAGTTTTGCTTGCATTGCGGCTAATTGATCTTTACCACCTTGTAATAGATCTTTTAATTCTTTTGCTTTATCCTTAACTTTATCTAAGGCTTCGTTCTTTCCACAAATCGCCATATATTATCCTGTTGGTAATCCAACATCCACATTAGCATCGCCATCAGCTACGGTTCCTCCAGTCTGTGGATGTATGTGTTGTGTTTGTGTTATATCATTTACTGTAATTTCTCCAGCATCATATACTAAAGCTGCTGTGGCACAAGATAAGGTATGTGTACCATCTATTTCTTCTGTTAGATTACCTGTTGTACCAAACTTCATATTACCACCTGATGCAACTGCATAATCTCCAGTTGAGCTTTGTGAGTATTTTCCACCACTAAATAAACTCATATCATTAAATGCATTAATTCCTAAATCATTTGTTATTTGATAGAATGAATCATTACCTATTGTTGATATCTTATCATTTAATATATTTTCATTTAAATCATTAATGACGGTTAAATTATCATTCGTTCCTATATTAGTACTTCTGCCTCGTACAACTTCTGTTTCTAAATTACCACCAATCTTTTGTTGTATACTACCATGAATATTCATTGTAAAATCTTTTTGTACTTCCAAATGATAATTGCCATATACTAATTGTCGAAGATCACCCTCTACTGTCATATTCATATTACCTTTGATATGAATATTTTTTTTATTTAAAACAACTTCATAATCATCACCAATAATTTTTACATTTCTTGTTCCATCATTATAAATTTCTTCAAAAGTTCCTGAAGCATGTTGTCTATTTGTTCTAAGTGAACCAGGCGTATCATCTATTTCATTGATATGTCCACCTTCTGATTCATAAACTTTATTATATGGATATTCTGGTATTGAACCATTTAGTGGCTCCAATTCAGACCAAGTCTTTCTTTCATAATAACTATCAGGCTTATCTTCAGAAACTGAAGTAACTTTTGCAGGTGATGCAGTTTGAACTGGGTCTTTAGTTCCTTCATCACTTCTACTTAGATATGAATTACCTTTTTGGTATTCTGATTCTCTGGCTGAAAAATTAACATCGCTTTTGCCAATATAATCTCCAGTAGGATAGTTTAATCCAGTAAATCCTTTTGATTTATCATCTTGTGAAGATTTACTAGCAATTGAACCCATAATAATTGGATCTTGAGCACTTGGGCCATCTCTAAAAAATCCAACTACCCAGCTACCTTCCATTAATCCATGAGGAGTTGTTCCGATACCAGATGTTCCGGCATCTCCTACTGGCATCATCACTGTGGCCCAAGGTAAATCTTCAGTGCTAAGTATTTTTTTATCTTCCGTATGAAAACCAAAGCAACGAACCTTTACACGATTCATTTCTTCGGGATCAAATCTATCTTCAACTACTCCTGTAAACCAGGAGAATTGAGTGCTTAAATACATATCATCTCTTATCATTATTCATCTCTAGTAATTTTTAATATTTCATCTGCACTTTCTAAGAAAGAATCTTTTTTCAATTTAACTTTCATATAATAACCTTGACCTGTAAAAGTATGTACTTTACCTGCTACTAAATATTTTCCTGATAGATATTGATCTTTTGCTTCTTCATTTGCATCAGCACCAACTTTTTGTATATATAAATCTACTAAACCACCAAGTTCTAAATCAAAATCTCCTGGAATGGTAAATTCTTGAGTTAATGAGTTTAAATTATATAATCTTGACGAAGCTTCTAAATTATCTTGGCCAAATGCATTATGATAATTTTTGAGATTATTAAATGCTAAACTATTTTTTGATATAAAATAATTTTTGCCTTCTGTATGTGTATCTAATTTTCTATCAAGAAACTCAACATTACTACTAAATGATTTATGTTCATTTAATCTTTTAATAGGATCATCTTTAAAATTATAAACAATCTTTTCCATTTTTTTAGTAGCTATATCAAGATTAAATACTTGAGAACCATATACGCCTTCAGACGCAGATTTAAATTTTGATATATTAAAATCAGATGAAAGAGATCTAATTTTTCTTAATTCTTCATTAAAAGCATCAATTGCATTATCATTTTTTGTTATATCATTATCAAGAAATGGTAAATTATTATATTCAGCATAAACATCTTGATCTAATAATTCTTTATATGATTTTAATTTAACTTTACCTTGTATTGTTTCATAAAAAAAGAATGGTGTTCCATTATCAATACAATTTTTTAATAACCATTGTATTGCACTATGTGGTTTTAATCTTGGAAATATACCTTTACCTACACCAGTTGATGTGCTAATATCTAATTTATCGTTTGATATTTTAAGATTTGTTTTACATATGTCTTTAATAATACTACCATATGAACCATTAAATGGTTTAACAAGAGTAATAAATTGATTATTATAAAGATGTAATGAAATGCATTTTAAATTATAAGATTGCATACCAGCTTGTGTTCGTGAATATTCATTAATTTCAGCAATATATAAATCAAACTTATATTCTTTAGTTTCTCCAGTTATTTCACTTCTTGATATATGCAATTCAATTTTTTCATTACCTGTTATTTTAAAAGCTTCTAATAAACTTCTAGCATCTTCAACTCTTATCTCTGCAGTTAATCCATTTGTAAATAAGCTTTCTTTGATTGTAATTGATGTTACATTAGCTTTTAAATCAATCCATTGATCAGATTGATTTAAATTTGTATACAACCTTAATTCATTTAATTCAAATGCATTTGCTTTAAAAGTATTAGGACTGTTTTGATATGAACTAAGCATTTATCGCAGTTTTAAATTTATCAATAAATTGACCAATATACCTAGGGTCAACATAACGTATTTTAGATCTTTCTTCATTTATATGAAATTCATGATCACGATATGTTTCATATGCAAGATCACTTCTTGCAACACCACCTGTAGAACCAGAAGAAAAATGTGATGCACTTGATACTGGTTTCTTATCACCATCATTTTCATCATAATAATAATATGGAGCATCAGCAAATTTCCATACTTGATATGTTGAAACACTATCACCAGAACTTTGACCTACAATCAATTCTGTTACGTTAGGTATAGCATCAGGATCTCCAACAAAAGTACCCGTTACATCTTGAATGATTAATTGGTTCATATCAATATGTTTTTTAGTAAGTTTTCCTATGGCACCAGATGTTGCGCCTCTTATTTCTTCACCTAGTGTAAATCGTCCAGAAATACTATTTCTATACTCAGTTATTAAGCCATCACCCGTTTTAATTAATTGTGGATTTGTTTCAATAACAAATCCTTCGTATTCTTTATTAATATAATCGAAAAGATTTTCTTGACTCAATGGCCATGCTCGATATCCATCATGTAAAAAATCATTAACAACAAAAAATGTCCAATAAAAATCTGGATTTTTGTATAATCTTCTTGAAACTATATCAGGTCTTTCACCATTTTTAATTTCATAAAATTTATAAGCAGAAAAATTATCTAAAAAGGTAGGTAATGGTCTAACACCTCGAAAGATATCAACCATATTTTGTTTGACACCTGTAAGATTAAAATCATATTCTACTTTTGGAAATTGTTTAAAAAACGACATTTATTAACCTCCTGGCTGAGTTTCTTCACCAGCTTCTGTTGCTTCGGTTTCAGCATCTATTTGTTCTTGTGTAGCTTCTTCACTTGGGTCAAGACCTGGATAGTTATCATATAAATCTTGACGAACTAATGTTTTTGTTTCTGTAAGGGTTAATGCCATATCTAATTCTATTGGAGCACCATCTCTATGAAAAGTATTTCCTGTTGCATTATATGTTGTTTCTAAATTTTGTAAATAACATGGCATTATAATAGGCATATGTAAATTTTCATCTTCACCAGCATAAAATTTTATATGAAATTTTGCTGGATATTGTAATGCCAATACACCGACTCTCTCTGGATACATATAATTTCTAAATACATTAATAATTTCTTTTGCAGTTTCTGCTTCTTCAGCAGATTCAGCAACAAACTTAAATGTAAAATTGAATGTTCTAATACTAGGGGCATCATAAGCTACTACTGTATTTGGATTTAATGCTACACCAGCTTCTAAAAGACCTATTCTTCTTGCAGATTCTGCATTTGTAAATCCACCAAAAAATGCATCAACATCAGAAGCAAATCTACCTAAAGTTTCAGCTCCACCTACAACTAAGTCTTGTTTAGTAAATCCTGTAGAACCTTCACCACCTAATCCCATTTTACTTCTAACAATATCTATTCCTTTACCCATTATACCTTTATCTAAATTTGAATAGGTTTGGCCATCTCCTACAGTAATACCTATAGGTATGTACGTATGGATACAATATGGTCTTATTGTAGTATCGCCAACTCTTTCTTCAATCTCAATACGCATATGAGCATGACCTTGTTCAGCATATCTGCCTAGATCGCTTGGAAATTTTAAAATTTGACTATCTGACATTGTTTTTTCCTGTATAAATAAATAAAACTATATAGGTTATTTATATGAGTTACAAAGGTAGATATACAATTAAAAATCCAGATAAGTATGCTGGTGACGTTAAAAAAGTAATATATCGTTCTTTATGGGAACGCAATACGTTTCGATGGTGTGAAAATAATCCAAAAGTAAAACTCTGGAATTCAGAAGAGGTCGTAGTGCCCTATGTATCATCTATTGATAAAAAACTTCATAGATATTATGTTGATTTATTAATTCAAATGGATAATAAAAAGACGTATCTCATAGAAATTAAACCTAAAAAAGAAACACAACCACCTAAACCTAGGTCGCGTAAGACTAAAAAGTTTATCAATGAACAGTTAACCTATATCAAAAACAATGATAAATGGGAAGCTGCCAATAAGTTTGCTGAACATAATGGATGGAAATTTCAAGTATGGACTGAAGAAACTTTAAAGAATCTCGGCATCAAAGTACTATAATTTTTTTATAAATAGTTTATATGGCAAGTTTATTCGATACATTACAGGCACAAGCTTTTAGGGCTGGAGTTACTGCTCGAACAAAGCAGTCTAGAAATTGGTTTCAGAAAAAAGTTCAAGAATTACAAGTTCCAAGTAGACAAAGCATCTTAAGAGATTCGGCTTTAGAAAAAACCTCAAGAGAAATACGAGGTAATATGTATATGTATTTTTACGATCCAAAACATAAGGAAACATTACCCTATTATGATAGATTTCCTTTGACTATAATGGTTGATCCTGCACCTGGTGGATTCTATGGATTAAACTTACACTATTTAAATTATGGTGTAAGAGCTAGATTTTTAGATGAACTTATGAGTTTAGCTCCAAATAACATAAAAGATAATACAAGACTTACTAAATTAAGATATAATCTTTTAAATGGTGTAAGAAAATATAAAGAATTTAAGCCATGTTTTAAACATTACCTAGGTAATCATATTGCATCTCGTATATCAAGAGTACCAATGTCTGAGTGGGAGATAGCAATATTTTTACCAATAGAACAATTTAAGAAGAAGAGTAAGACATCTGTATGGCAAGAAAGTCTTAAAATTGCGAGAAGCTAATGAGCAATATTGATAATTTAAAATCATTAATATCTAAGAAAGGTGGATTGGCCAAAGCAAATAGATTTAATATAATCTTTACACCACCTACACAATCATTATTAAATTTAAATCCAGAAGTATTAGTAGGATCATTACTTTCTGGAACTTTTAGTGCACGTAACTTAATTAATGACCCAAGAGACATATCGCTATTATGTCAAAGCGCTCAAATTCCAGGAAGACAAATTACTACAATAGATTACCAAGCACATAAACAACAGGTGCCAATACCATATACCGCAATAAATGAAGATGTGCAATTAAAATTTTTACTTACAAACGATTATTATATAAAAGTTCTATTTGATAACTGGGAATCATCTGTTATTGATATGGCCAATTATCAAATAGGATATAAAAAGGATTTTTCAACTGATGTAATTATACAACAGGTGAATGATAAAAATGTACCAGTGTATGGTGTTAAATTGCAAAATGCATTTCCAACAACCGTAACTGCTATAGAACTTGATAACAGTAGTGAAAATACTGTTCAAGAATTAACTGTGACTTTAAGTTATGATAACTTTATACCAGAAGGTCCATTGAGTAGTACTGCAAGTGCTATTTCAAGTGCCCTTGATTTGATAACATAATAGGAGAAAAAAATGGGATTACCCAAACTGAATGTTCCTCAATATCAGGTAGAATTACCTAGTACTGGAGAACTTATTAATATGAGACCTTATCTTGTAAAAGAAGAAAAGGTACTAATGATTGCTTTAGAATCTAATGATGTAGTTCAGATTTCACAAGCAGTAAGAAATATAATATTATCTTGCTATGATCTACAAAGCCTAGAAGAGCTTACAGTATTTGATATAGAATATTTGTTCTTACATTTACGTGGTAAATCTGTAGGTGAAAAAATGAATCTACAAGCAAAATGTCAAGATGAAGAATGCACTGGTGTTACACCAATTGTAATTGATATTAATGATGTTAATATTATTAATAAAAATCTTGATAGAGTGATTACATTGGACGAATCTACAGGAGTAGGAGTTCAAATGAAATACCCATCAATGGAAATGATTGGATCTTTAGATCCAGAAAGGTTAAATTCGATTGATGGTGTTATGGATTTAATTACAAAATGTATTGATACAATATTTGATAATGATAACGTATATGATGTGAAGAATGAATCAGCAGAAGAAGTACAAGCTTTTATTGATTCATTAAGCAGTGAACAATTTAAAAAAATACAACAGTTCTTTTTAAGTGTTCCTGCCTTACATTATGAATCAGATTATGAATGTGTTAAGTGTTCTAAGAAAAATAAACTTGAATTAAAAGGATTACAAAGTTTTTTTTCATAGGCCTCTCGCATGATAGTTTGACTAATTTTTATCAGACTAATTTTGCTTTAATGCAACATCATAAGTATAGTCTTACTGAGATTGAAAATATGATGCCGTGGGAGAGGGAGATATACTTAGCTCTACTACAGGAACATATTAAAACAGAAAACGAACGCATACAAAGTATGAATAGAAGGAGAAGATAATGGCTGAAGGACAAGACAATAGTCGTAACGAAGTTGAAATAGATTTAGATAAGTATATGGGTCTTATTGATAAGCTTGATAAGGCTGAAGATACTATTAAGGAAATGCAACTTGAAGCTGCAGAAGCAAAGAAAAGACTTGCTCCACCAGAAAGAAAATTCATGGACATCTTTTTAGATGATAATGATGTAAATGAAAAGGCAATAATTGGATTTATATCATTTGCATTAATGACAATTTTTGGTATATGCGATCTAATCACTGCATTTATGGGAAAAGATTTAGTTATCTCTGATACAATTTATACATCTTTTGTAGTGGTTACATTAGGTGCATTTGGTATTAGTGAAGCTGGAAGAGCATTTGGCGGAAAATAATTAAATGGCAGAAGATAAAAAACCATTAGGCGGAAAAGGTATATCTGATCTAATAGCATTAATGGAGGCTAATAATAAGTCTACCAATAAAATTGCTAATGATGGTCAAAATACTCGAAGACATTTATTAGAAATGAAAAACATGCAGAAAGTTATGAATGACTTTCAAGCACGTACCGTTTATGGTTTTGAAAACTTCCAAGATATGATTGACTCTAATAAGTTACAGGGTCAAGAAGATCAAATGGAAAGAATGACTATCTTTGAAGAAATACGTGATGAATTACGTAAACTGCCAAAAGAAACTGCAAATCAAACAGTTGCTGCTGAAAGTAAAGGTGGTATAGCTGGTAAACTAGGTGGTCTACTATCTGGAGTTGGAATAGCAGGAGCTGGATTAGGTATAGGACTTGCAGCTGTATTTTATACCGCACCTAAACTTATTGAAACCTTTGAGAATATGAATGTTGATAAAATATCAGAAAATGTACAAAAATTAGTTGGTATTAATAAAGACGTTGAAGAAGCTGGTGGTAATTTATTAGTTGATGGTGGAACACTAGCACTTGCACTAGGTGGAATTGGAATTGGTTTAGCAGCATTCGGTATCGGAGCTGGAGTTGCTGGGGTAGTAGATAAATTTTTAGAAGAAGGTTGGACTGATAGAATTAAGGAAAATGTTCTTAGTTTAATTGCAATAAATGATGAAGTTGGTGGAGCTGGAGCAATGCTTGCTGAAGGAGGAGCTTTAGCACTAGCACTTGGTGGTATAGGTATTGGTTTAGCTGCATTTGGATTTGGCTCAGCTGCTGGAGGAATTGGTGAAGCTGTAGCAAAATTTAGTAGTGGAGAAGATTGGGCTACAAAAATAAAAAATAATGTAGAAACTCTTTTATCTATAGATCAACTTGGTTTTTGGGATACTGCTGGTTTAGTTGCTACTCTTACAGGATTAGGAGTTGGACTTGCAGCATTTGCAGTAGGTAAAGGCGCGGCTGGAGTTGCAGATGCAGTTGGAAAATTTAGCGCCGGCGATAATTTTGGTGCAGATATTAAAGCTGAAGTTGAATCATTACTTTCAATAGGATCTTTACCAAACCTTGGTTGGGATACTGCAGCATTTATTGGTACTATGGGCGGTATTACTGCTGGATTATTAGCATTTTCAACCGCGAAAGGCGCAGCTGGTGCAGCTGATGCATTAACAATGTTTACAGCAGGTGATAATTTTGCAGAAGATATTAAAAGAGAAGTTGAAACCTTATTAACTATTGGACAAGAAGCAGATCCAGTTCAAATAGAAACTGCAATGACTGCTCTTGCAAGTTTAGGTGCTGGCCTTGCAGCTTTTGCAGGTGGTAAAGGATTAAACGCAATTGCAGATCTTGGTGCAAGTGTAATATCATTTTTTACAGGTACAAAAAATC
>Ga0255766_10001584_pt1 | contig 20738 bp, 16 predicted proteins | sample 071ome_23_FD_179966 | JGI IMG/M metagenome (GOLD analysis project Ga0255766, IMG submission 179966) | Coastal salt marsh microbial communities from the Groves Creek Marsh, Skidaway Island, Georgia - 071403BT metaG (version 2) | ecosystem: Environmental > Aquatic > Marine > Intertidal zone >... | reverse complement strand
GTTGAGGAAAGAACTCAAAAAAAATATCAAAGACTGAGAAAACAGCGCCTGCAAAGGAAAAAGTAAAACTAAGACATTAACATTTAAAAATATGTTTTATTGTCAGGGATACCTTTATATCTTTTTTTCCTTCCCTAAAGTTGCTCAGCTACCCAACTAATCGACCAATTATGTCCTAACTTTCTACCGTTATATGTCTCTGGAAGTCGAGTTTGAATAATATTTGGGAGTGATAATTCCTGAGGATCATTTTTATAACCTCTAAATGCTCCATCAATTTCCTGAATGGTCTTCCAGTTAAAAATCTTTAAGTGAATAAATGATGTTGATACATCTTTCAATCCACATCTCATTGCTAGTAATTTTGGAGGCGACAATAAAGATGCTATGAAATGAATTTCAATCTTTATATCCCTCTCTAAATTTTTAACAATCTCTTCAATAAGGCTTAGAGAATGCAATAGGTGCAAACCCCCATATGAATGAGCAAGCAATTTAATGGCGGTTAATTCCGGATTAGATTTGATAACTTCTTTTAATGAATCTGCAAGCAGATTGGTTGATGTATTTGCGCAGTCCTTATCATTCCATCTATAAAAGTAGACAGCACTTGAAGGACTGTTTAATTTCCAAAGAGGATAGATCCATTCGTAGCCCTCTGAATTACTTCCATGGATACCAATAATTGCAGTAGTGCTATGTAAATCCTTGGGCTCTAACATATGTATTCCCAGTGGAAATTCAATCAACTGTGATCCAAGATTAAATGCGTTCTTTCCATCAAAGTTATTAATATCAAATGCTTGTATCCAAAAAGAAATACTCAAAAAGCATAGAGTTATGGTTTTAGTGATTGATTTAAAACTGAAGAAAGCTGTCAAAGTCTTTTAAGCTAATTATGAATTGGGCTATCATAATTGATAGCTAGTACTATGTCTAAAGTCGTTTCCATTACAAAAAATAAATCTGCTGATTTAAAAGCAATTCGTAAAGCGCTAGCAGTCCTTGAAGCTGAAAAAATCCTTTACAAAGAAATATATGCACTCAAAACTAAGCCAGTTGAGGAAAACAATCATTCAGCCTGGCAAGGGATGATTGATAATCAAATTAAAAAAGTTATCTCTGCTCAAATTAAAGTGCAAGATATGACTCATGCTTACAAAGAAAAATACGGAGATGTAGTTAATGCAGACTATGAGGGCGTCCATTCTCAATAATCAAGCAAAATATTTCTTAACTCTTTTAAGTCTAATTTTTTGCTGTGCAGTAAGCGCTGATGAGCAATCCGCTGAAGATTTCTTCAATCAACCCAAGCCAGAGTATGCCCAGCCGAATAATCTTTTGGGTTGGATAGATGGGAGGAATATAGAGAGCTTGAATGGAGAATGGAAATATATAGTTGATCCACTAAGGAATGGCTTGCCGGGAGAATCTTTTTTTAGTGATTTCCCTTCCAACAAACTTCCTCAATCAGAATACGAGCTTGTGGAGTATGACTTTGCAAATGCTTCTAGCATCAATGTACCTGGAGATTGGAATAGCCAAAAAGAAAATTTATTTTTTTATCAGGGAGGCATTTGGTATTACAAAGAGTTTGAGTACAAGAAAGCTAAAGATGAGTTAGTGCATCTTTATTTTGAGGGATCAAACTTTTCAACAAAAGTTTTTTTAAATGGAAAATCGATTGGTGGATTTGATGCAGGTTACACATCTTTTGATTTTGAGGTAACAGAAGCCATTAAGGATGGACCAAACTACCTTATGGTGTTTGTGGATGCTGCTCTTGATTCAAATACTGTACCAACTCAAAAGACCGATTGGTGGCTTTATGGGGGTTTGGTTGGAGATGTCTTGCTTGTTAGGCTACCTCAAGCTCATATTCAGAATGCCAAAGTACAACTGAATAAATATGATCCCAAAAAAATAGATATTCACATCATTGGCAATGAGCTTTTATCTGGTGAGTCAATTGTGTTAAGTATTCCTGAGTTAGGAATTAAGAAAGAGTACTCCTTGAATGATGATGCAGAAGCTAGAGACCAAATTCCATTTACCGGTCAACATTGGGATATTGGGAGTCCAAAACTATATAAAGTGATACTTGAATCTAAAGATGAAAGTATTCAAGAAAGCATAGGGTTTAGAACTATTGCTACCAAAGGCTCAGAAATTTACCTGAACAAAAAACCCATCAAACTAAAAGGGATATCTTCGCATGCTGAACCTATTGGTCTTAAAGGTTTTGCATTTTCCAGTGAGCACTTTAAAAGCATCCTGGCAGAAGTGAGTAAGCTTGGGGGAAACTTTTTAAGGGCAGCCCATTATCCTTATTCAAGACATCTGGCTAAAGAAGCAGATAACGCAGGAATTTTGCTCTGGGAAGAGATACCTGTTTATTGGAATATTAATTGGCAGAATAACCAAACTTTTGAAACTGCAAGTCAACAATTAGTCAGAATGATCAGCAGGGATTGGAATAGGGCATCTGTTGCAATTTGGTCTGTTGGTAATGAAACCCCTTACTCAGAAAGTCGTATGGAATTTCTAACCGGGCTGATTGATAATGCTAGGGCGCTAGATGATTCCAGATTGGTTTCTGCAGCATTGCTGGGAGGCAGTGCCAAAGATTTTCAAAATTTAATTTTAGCTATCGCTTCTCTTGGTCTTGAATCAGAGATACCCACTCCAACAGAAAAGTTGATATTAAAAGGACTTATTGAAAAGCTTGCTAAGCAAAATAATGCCCTTAAAGAACTTACCATTACCCTAGATGATCCTATAGGGCAGTATTTGGATATTGTTGCGCTTAACGAATATTTTGGATGGTATTACTCTGTATTTTTGGCACCTCAAATTCAAATCTCTGAAAAGACATTTAGGTTGTTAATGTTGGAGCTGTTACCTGAAATTCGTATCAAAAACGTGTTTTCCAAGCCCATTCACTTATCAGAATTTGGAGCGGGAGCAAAGTTTGGAAAATCAGGAGAAGGTATTTGGACTGAGAGTTATCAAGCAATGGTGTATAAGGCTCAAATAGCAATGATTAAGAATAACCCAGATACTATTCAAGGCTACAGCCCTTGGATCCTTAAGGATTTTAGATCTATGATGAGACCCTTAGCAGGTATTCAAGATTACTATAATAGAAAAGGTTTGATGGATGAAAATGGTAATAAGAAAGAGGCTTATTACTATCTTCAAAAATTTTATGAGACAGGACAATAATTATGAAATGTAGCAAGGCTTTCCTTATTTTTTATCTATCTTTTTATGGAGTTATTTTTGCAGAAGAACCTGATGAGCGATTGATTTCAGAATTGACTATCGCTGAACTCAGGGAAACAGTGAGAGACATTGTAGAAGATAGTATTGAAAAATGCGTTGTTAAAGGCACCATGGAAGGTAGAGCTAAGGTTAATCTAAAAGTTGAAGGCGAGGTGATTGCCCAAATGGAATGTAACTTTGAAGACAATTCAAAAACTGACAACAAATAATAGACATTATCTCACTAAGTTTTTACACTAACTCTGCACCGATTTGATATGGCTTGCGGGTGCTTTATAAATACTGCTAAAAATAATGAGACCTATCAAATTTTGATAGGTTTTTTTTTGGAAGAATTATGAAAAAGAAGATTGAAACTATTTTAAGTTCCATTGGTATTAAGAAAAAAGATTCTCATGGATCTGTAGTGGACCCTTTGTATTTATCCACCAACTATAAGTTTAAAGAGTTGGGCGATCATCCTGAATTTGATTACAGCAGGAGCGGTAATCCTACCAGAAGGTTGCTTGAGGATGCATTGGCTGAACTTGAAGGAGGTGAGGGTGCTGTAGTAACTAACTCAGGTATGTCTGCTGTCATGCTCTTAAGCGCTCTGGTTCCTCTCAACGGAAATGTTGTCTTACCTCATGATTGTTATGGAGGCACTTTTAGGCTGTTTAAAAATCTTGAAAAACGAGGTTTATTAACTGCGCATTACCTCAATCAAGCAGATGAGGGTTTCTATACAAAATTACTTTCTATAACACCCGATTTAATTTGGGTTGAGACCCCTTCTAATCCTTTAGTGAGGGTAGTAGATATTGCTAAAATAACTGGTCTGGCAAAGAAGATTAATGCTTTAACTGTTGCAGATAACACATTTCTTTCTCCTGCGCTGCAAAACCCAATTGCATTGGGGGTAGATTTTGTTATGCACTCAACCACCAAATACATTAATGGGCATACAGATGTTGTTGGCGGTGCGGTAATTTCCAAAACAAAAGCTCATCATGAAAAGCTCTATGAAATGGCAAACGATTTTGGGGTTACAGGCTCTCCATTTGATAGTTATCAGACTATTAGGGGCTTAAGAACACTGGCTCTTAGAATGGAGCAACACAATGCTAATGCACTTCACTTAGCAGAAGGTTTAAGTGAACATCCTAAGATCTTAAAAGTACATTACCCAGGACTTAAATCCCATCCAAGTCATGAACTTGCAAAAATCCAACAACGAGGATTTGGAGGCATGCTGAGTTTCGAGGTAGATTTAAAGCCCAAGGAAATGAATAATTTCCTCTCAAAGTTAGAAATATTTACTTTAGCAGAATCCTTAGGAGGTTTTGAAAGCCTTATCTGTCATCCGTCTTCAATGACGCATGCTCCTTTAACTTTAGAGGAAAAAACCGAAGCCGGTATTGATGAAAACCTATTTAGGATTTCTGTTGGACTTGAGAATAAAGAAGATTTGCTTAACGATTTAGTAAGCGCTCTTAAATAACTTATTCTTCTGCTGGCACCAATCTTGAAGCAGCAAGAATGTACTTAACTTTATTGTTTTCAATTCTAGTATCTATCATTTCCTCGGTTACCATCTCCTTGCCATCAACAGTTTGAGTGACTGTATAGGAAGAGGTCACCCAATGATGAACAGTTCCATCAGCTTGAGGGACATCATTTGCTATAGCAAAGTTATATTCCCATTTTGGATTTGAGGAAGCAAACCAATCCTCTAAAAAGGCTATGTGAGCATCTGAGCCTTTGATGATGGCACCATTAGGAGCTCTTCCTTCAAAGTCATCAGCATTTGTTTTTCTAATTGCATCAAGGTCGCGTTGATTATGTGCCTCAACGTAATCTACCCAGATTTTAATGTGAGACATATCGCCTGCAAGAAGGTCTGTTCTTTTTCCATCGTCTGAAATCTCGTATCCGATGACAGTAGCTTTATTCATATGCCCTGATTCGTGATGCCCTGCAAAAGAGAATTGGACGCAGCTTAATGCAATGAAAATTGAAAATATTTTATGCATGGAAGATTCTTAAGAAATTTAAAAATAATTTAGTAAATTACCCTTTATTTGATTCATACTGGAATTCAATATTTTTGATTCCAGTCCACTTTAAATAATCTATCCAAAACTCTCTTAGACCCATATTTAATAATGGATCAGAAGTTCTGTGTAAAAAAAGTATCTCAACAGAAGGGGGATTGGGGCCCCATTGAGGTTTAAGTGAGTCTAACAAATTCTTTTTCTCTGAGTTATAGAACTGATTCCACGTTGGACATTTTGGTGTTTTTTTAGCTACCAGGGTACCTTTTTTATTTGGCTCCTTATAGCAAGCATCAAATAAATCAATATTGAGTCTTGCATCTTGATTGCCTTTGACCTGATGCATCAGATCAGAGGCAATAATTAGCTTCCTTTGATCCCAATTTTTTACAGCTAGTTGACCAGGTTTTTGTGCAACATTTGAAAAGCCTATTTGAGACATTCTTGAGATTTCAAGAATCATTTCAAAAAGTTGAGTGAAGCTACCATTCGCTTTGGCGGCAATTTTTGATTTTGCAGTATCAAACTTTTGAATAAAAGCTTTCCAATCTTGCTTAACTAACATGGAGTTTTCAAAAAGCTCATTTAGTTTATCAGCATCATATGGTCCGTCACCAGTTCTAGGTCTGCACATGGAAAATAAAGTTCCCGTTTCTGAGGCTTCAAGTCTTTGCCCATCTAGATTGACGATAGATACTTTCGTGTAGGGAGGAATCGCACGCTTAAAGTCTTCAATAGATTGAGGAGAATTTGCATCATAGAGAAGTAAATTATTGATTGTTGCAAATTCAGGCTTAGACAACTTCATAGTTGTATCTAAAAGATAAACAATATGAAACTCTTTATGATGCTCAGCCCCATTTACTGGACAAAAATTTGTTTTATCTAAGTCTTCACGATCAAGTTTTTCATAACTTTTAAGAGCGGGAGAATCATTAACCACCGGTAAATCTTTTTTATCAGAATCGCTCCCACCACATGCTGCAATAAAAATGATTACAAGTAGTCCAGAAAGATACTTTTTTAATTGCCTGTTATTAATATTAATCATGTGATTGCTCCTTCCTTAAATACCGAAAAACTCAATTTTTCTATTATTCAAATGAGTGGTTTCAGTTTCTTTATATTTGTTCATTTCGTCCATTAATGTGGCTGATAAATCAGCCATCTCATTGTTTGAGATCATTACGTGTTCTTTTATGTCTATGTTGAAGCTTTCTAGTAAGCCATCAAAAGCAGTCTCTAATCTATGCAATGCTTGATCTTTAATAGCGTTTTTATGATCTTCTGATAATGGTCCATGCCTAACTCCCCAAAGCGTAGCAATTCGTTGGATGAGATCATTTTGAATAGATTCTCTTAGGGATTGTTTGTGTCTATTATAGTGCTCAGTTTCCAAGGCAAGTTGTAGCCTCACTCTTTGAACAAAATCTCTTCTGTTAATAACAGTTTGTTTGTTATCAATTATTTGTGCATCAAAAGCAACATCAATATCTGATAATTTATCATCAGCATCGTCTATAATATTTTTAACAGTCCCCTTTATTCGATTAATTCTTTTTCCATATCGATAGACCGTTGGATCAGGATCCCTCCAATCTTTACCATGATTGAAAGAAACAACGGCAGCAATAAAACCAATGACAAAAATTTGAATGAGTGAGAATGAGTCAAGAAAGTCGATTGGAAATTCTAGCGCCTTATTCGAAATATCTGTTATTTGATACTCTGCACCAGTTGCTAGCAGATATTCTGAAAAGTTTTTCATCCTAACTAGAGCTCCATTAGCAATTAACCATAAAACTATATACATGGAAATCATCATAGGGATTACCAATCTGTTGATGAATATGGAACTTCTACCCACTCCCTTTTTTGCAAAGATATAAATAGCTAATGCAAACGGTATGGCAGTATTGATCAAGGATATAGTAGCAACGGGAACCATAGCTCCGAGTGCTCCGCTTGGACTAGCATATCTTAAAGCCCAAGAATTAATGCCAACCTCTAGAAGGAAAAAAAAGATAATGGTTGTCCAGGCAATTATCCTCTCCCCAACATCCTTAAGTTCTGGATCTCTTTTTATGATGCCATTATCTTCAAAATAATATTCAAGATCTATGTTTGCCTGCTTTAAGGCTACCTGATGTTTATCTACCTCGGTATCTATTAGCTGTCTGTTGTATTTAGATTTTTCTTCATCTAAAAGTCGATTGAGGTTACTTGATTGAGTCTCAAGTGTGTAGTGATAATCTTGTTTGAGGGCTTGGGCAAAATTCACTGCAACTTTTTTATTTCGAGACATGCTTGCAAAGCTCTTTTCAGCATCCTCGATAGATTTGCTTATAGCTGAAACACAAATAGGAACAAACTCATCTGCTGTTCTATCATCCTTATTAATAGCATTAGCAAGAGTTACGTTAAATCTGTCATTTACAAGATTAAGCTCCCTTATATGGAATCTTAATCTTGCTAGATACAATTTGTCTGAAAGCTTTTGAAAAAATCTACCTATAGCCCTAAATAGTTTGTTTAAATGATTCATATGATGCCTCTGTGTGCAATTCTAACACTTTTTTTTAAAAAATTAGATTTTTTGGCTTGCTTCAAAAAGCTGAATTATTTAACTTTTAGAGAGCTTTTTCTTTAAAAATTGGTGTTTTATTTAGATCCATCAAAGCTGATTGTGAGGATTTTGGCCCATACTTTTCCAAATATTTTGATAATTGGTCTGAAGAAGAGTATTCCTGCCAGGAACACTGCTAGCAAAACAACGATCAAAGCCCCGTAATATAGGGTTTCATTTGTTTCAAAGATGTTTGTAAATAATGTTCCTAAGGGGGAAGCTTTTAACAGGTTCCAAAAAGGATAAATTGCCCCTAGAAAGAATGCTGCAAGTATTAACTTAGCTTGTTGCGTTCTTCTCATTATTGCATCTGAAACTTCTTGCATTTCTGAATCTAAATGCTCAAACCTCTCATCAAGGGCTTGGGAAGTTTTTATCTTAGAAACTAGTAATTTTGTTTCCGACTCATTTCCATATTGATGAAACCAAAAATTATTCCTAAATCGTTGGAAGTCATTAGATTCTTGAAGATGTTTTTCAGGTTGTTCATAGGCTCCCACACTCATTGTTTCAAATCTACCAATAGCAAAGTGAAGATGCATTACAAGGGTGTATAAAGGATAATAAACATTGATCCATTTAGGAGCTAAATCACTTTGCATTTCTTTAGTTCTATTCGAGATTATTCCAAGAGTATCTTTCATGGCTAAGCCATCTTTTTCTGCATACATTTCAAAATGAGCGCTATCAAAGAGGTTTCTGAGATATTCAGGGTTAATGTGCCATGAATTATTTACATCAAGATTGCTTGCTTCAATGCCTGTTGCAGTAAAGTTATGTAAAACATAATCTTTGGTAGTTGGATATCCCTCCATCATTGCAAAGTGAGCGCTCGACATTGTTGTGTTCCAATTCTCAGCTCCTAAATCATCAATAATTTTATCAAGCGAAGATCCATTGCTGGGTTCTGGCCACATGTATGGCATATTCCATAAAAGTTCCGCTTTCTTTGTTTCATAACTATTCTGAGTTTTTGCGCGCGTATCAATATGTGCCCAAGTTAATGTTTGCATGTGATGGTATTGGCGCTTATACAATGCTGTTGCTGCATCATGGATACCAAGCCATTGCATACCAGATTTCTGTTTATCATTATTAGATAACCACTTATCAACAATTACATCCTTAAAGAAATAGGATTTGGAAACTGTCACCTTCTGAGCGGATTCATTCTCATGATAGAAATGAAAATTAAGGGCATTCGTGGCTAAGTCATGCGTGCAACGCAAACATCTATTGAAGAGGGCTAAATGATCTAATGTCAATTCCTCATTTTCAGATGATTTTGTATTTGTTACTTCCAACAAAGTGGCTTTGTATGTAAGTAAAGCTATTCCGCTATTGAAGAGCCATATATGCACCCAATTAACTTCAAATCCAAATTTTCTGTCAATGAATCCTGTAGATTTATTCTCTTGATCCTCAAAATAAAGTTTTTTTCCAATGAGCGAATGATCATCTTGGGTCAGCTCAAGGAGCATGCCAGCTTTTTCTAGTTGGCGGTAATCAACATTAGCATCAGTTGTAAAAATTTTCTGTGTAATAGATGTTCTTATTGCATCGGTACCAATCTCTTCAAGATTTAGAGAGTTACCTCCTAATTCTGAAGATTTAAAACTAGCTCCTGCTTTATTGTCATTAAGGTTGATGCAAACCTTCCTCCATTTATCTTTATCAAAGTGTTTTTTTAGGGTTGAGTTTGTTATTGAGTGATTGAAAGACTCAAGAAAGATACTGCCATAGGCAAGGCTTTTTTCCTCTTTCTCAAAATCTAAGTTGATTGCGATCAGGTCTTTTATGCGATCTTTTAAAACATTCATTACGGGCAATAATACACTTGATCTAGTAATTATTTAATAAACTATACCCAGCTTTTTACATGTATGAAAATTTTACATACAATCAATTCATGAAATTCTTTTTAAAAATCACCTTACTCTTAATAGTTAATTTACTCATTATTTTATCGGTTACAGGAATTGACTCTGGCTCAATCATTATAGATTTTCTCAGGCCTGTATTTGATGTAGTGTTTGGAAGTATGTCTTTTGTATTCATGGGTTTTACAGTCTTTGGTTCTATTAAATATCTTGGTTCAAAAAATTTCCAAATAGCCTCTTTTGCTAGTTTTGCACTGTTATTCACTTTCAGCTTTGCTGCTTTGTTTAATACTGGTTTCATTGGCAGCACCGTGAATGAATTGCTAGCTAATTTATTAGGCGCTTTCATTACTTTTACGCTTTTACTATTTATGGCTGTTTTTTCCTTACTGAAGCTTGAGTTGATTGACTTGAGGAGGGATTGGGATCGTTTAGTTAGATATGTTAAGAGATTGTTCCAAACGGATTATGGTTATTCTCGTCCCAGAAGAGACATCAAACCAAAATTCCAACCAAAAGAAGAAAAAATGGCTCCCAAACCAAGTCCTAGCCCAGCTCCTAAACCAATAGTTGAAGAAGAAGAGCCTCCAACTGAAATATCAGAAAAATTATTTTCTGAAAAAGTTGATTACCATTACCAAAAGCCGTCTCTTGAGCATCTTGATGATCTTGAAAGCAAAAATAGCGCAGCGGAACCCATTGACCATGACGCAGTCATTGAAAAAATCCAAAGCATCTTAAAAGTAAAAGTTTCAGACTATATAAAAGCCCCTCAAGTAAGTACTTATTTTTTAGATACAGCTGACAAACCTCTTCAGGATGATATCTACGAACTTTCCTCTGCTTTAGGTCTTGGTAATGAATCCATAGCTAATCTCGGCTTGGCAGCAGGAAGACCCAATACAAATAAAATAGCTATTACTCATACAAACGCGCAGAGACGCTGGGTCTCTCTGAGGGAATGTCTAGAAGATCAGAAAGAACGTCAAAATGGAACCAGTAAGCTTGAATTTTGCATTGGTGTTAACTATGAAGGAAGCAAGGTTTTTGCAAACCTAGATGAATTTAAACATATGTTGGTTGCAGGTATTACTCATTCTGGCAAATCCGTTGCCTTAAACTCTATCATTTCATCTTTTGTGTTTACCCATTCCCCTCAGACATTGCGTTTGATGTTATTTACTCCAAAGAATGATTTTGATAAATATAAAAAATTACCCCATCTTCCTGATCGTTACGATGTGATTAAAGAGAATGCAATTCTTGCTCTTGAAGAGGTTGATCAAGAGAACGAGCGTAGGAAAGCAATTTTTGATCTGAAGAACTGCGTCGATATCGATGATCATAATAAAAAGCATCCTGATGCAGTCCTCCCTTATATTGTTGTGATCATTGATGAGTATTCAGAATTTGCTCGCAGCGAGAAAGGTTTTGAAGGTATTATGGATTCATTAGTTCGTAAAACTAGATCCTCAGGGATTTTCTTTATACTCGCTGTCCAAGATGTTGCAGCTAGATCCATTGCTGCGGAAGTTTCGGGTAACTTAGCAGGTAGATGGGGATTTAAAATAAATTCAACCGCTCAACAAAAACTTATGTTCCAACAAGGAGATGTCGGAACCGATGATTTATTGCTTTATGGGGATGGTTATTTTGAGGGTGGATCCTCTATTCCTGAGCCGGTGCGTACCCAAGCACCATTCAATAATCACGATGACATAGCAAAGTTTATCCACTCAATATCTTTTATTAAAAATTAATGGCCTATTTAGCAAATGCAGAATTTTTTTATGCATCTAAAGAAGAACTTTTTCCAAAATTTCCTGAGTCAAAGCTAATTTTTTTTATTTTATTAAACGAAGAATGTCTAAGAACTGTTGATGATGAAATAAAAGACTTTAGTGAGGGGCTTCCAAAAGAAACCCCAGCTCTTATGTCAGCTCATAGGAATGAAAAGTATGATCAATTAAAACATTTCTATGAGCAAACAAAACAGGATTTACATGTCTCTAATAAAAATTTTATTAAAGCCAATGAGGTCATTGCAAGTTACTATGGGCTCCAACCAACTGATCTGCCTGTAATAATCATTTCTCACAAAGAATGTGATGAAAAAATTATTGTTCACAAAAAATCTTTAAACAATCTTAAATTTAATGATTTCAAAGGTGTGGCTAAAACTGTTCTTAAATTTTCAAAATACTACAAAAAAATGATCAAAAAAAGAGGTAGTGAAAACCTATCTGGAAAGGACAAGCTAGATCTTTTAAGACAAAGGATAAATTTCGAATTATTTCATACATCAGAATGGAAGCGAAAGATCAACAAAGGGGGTGGCAGCTATGATCTGCGTAATGAGGCCTTTAAGAGTATCTTTGGGAGCCTGTATGAGTCTTTGGTTAGACATTCTGAGGATGATAGTTTCGATAAGCTTAAAGACCGTCTTTCTATACCCTCTGAAGAATTACCAGGTTTATATAAACACGATGAGTTGAGAAACCGCATTCATCAAGCGCTGGTTAGTTATTTTGGACTTCAAGAGAGTCCCAAAGAATTAAATGAGGAAATATTTCAACAAGGAATGCATAAATTTCATTACAAGAGCTTGTGTGAGAGCGTTTCGACGCTGAGAAAAATCTATCAAGATGCTGATCCATTTACATTATCCAGTTGTATAGCGATCCCAAAAATTGTAGAAAAAGAAATCTTGACTAGTTTACTGCAGGTTATAAGGCGAGAGAGAGGTATAGATATCGACAACAGATTTCTTTACTATGATGAAAGCATACAGTTAAGAGACGCTGAGCTTCGTAAAAGGCCCTTTGGAATTAATCAAAGAGGCAGAAAGGATTCAAACAATCAACAATTGAACCATCTTAATTTTCCTCCGGTCTCCCATGCTGTGAGTAGCTTTAGAAGGCAATTTGATAACAGTGATTTATATCCCTATCCAGTTTCAGAGAGCTTTTTTCAGATTCGAAATCAAAAACAAGCTCACCTTAATAACTATGATCCAAGCGACAGGTTTGTCCCACACGAGTTTTTTGAAGATCAATTTGAACAGGCATTTAGAATTATAAAGGGATGCATCAAGGTAAGAGAAAAATACAGCCTTACTGACATTTATAAACATCAGATATTTAACAATCCATTTGAAATCACTCCAGAGCCAACAGATGGATGATGCTTTATCAAGTGACATTAAATTCTTAGAGAACCTTCTTGATTTAATTAATACAGATTTTATTAAATTTGAGGAGTTAATCAGTGCTGAAGCAATTAAGAAAATTGAACCTTTTTATTATAGAAAAACATGGGGAGGCGCCGGTTTAATTATTAAAAGGCTAGCCCGCCTGAGACCTCTCAGAACTTCAGCTATTGTGATTATAGATCCCAATGCTATCCATTTATCAAGATTGGTGTACCTGCTGAAACATAATCTAGAGTGCATCTATTTCCAAAATAAAGACGCTTTTTATTATGGTATTGGTAAGGCTCTTTTAGATCATCAGGGAGCTGAGTTAGCCCATCAGTGCGTTATTATTGTTAAATATGCTATTAATTTTTTAGAAGAATTTAAGTAATGTTCAAAGACCAACTTATTGAAGCCCTTAATACTCATAACTTAAGTGAGCATATCCCGGTTTTTCTCAACCTCATCGACAACGAGGAATTTTCTCTCTCAGACTTGCAAGAGCTTTCCTTGGAAGAATTAAAAGAGTTTGGCATTGCTAAGATCACTCAGCGTAAAACTATCCTCAAACTCATTAAAAATTTAAGCCAGGCAAACCTGCCTGCAGACATAGAAGCTTTTCAGCCGGCACGTATCCAACAGCTAGCGCTAAACCCCTTGCTGCATTCCTCGGTTGAAGAATATTTTGCTGAGCCAACTCCCAAAGGTAAGTTGCTTGATATGACGCATGCTATCGAGGCAGTTTTTAAGCTGCTGGCTTTGTATGGGATTTCTGTACTTGCTGAAGAGAAAAAAATTGATAACGAATTAAAGAAAAGTCTCGCCAATAAAATTAAAGCACCCACTTTGCGGGGCTGGATCGAAATCAATGAGCTTATCTTTTCAGATTACCTAACCAAAAGGGCATTTAAACGATTGCAAGATTTTGTGTTGCAAACCCTGAAAGATTTTGTGACCCACGATCAGAATGGAGATTTGCTTGATCCTAAAAACTCATTTATCACTCTAAGAAATTCCATTGCGCATGCAGGCATCTCGGCTGTCCGTGCTCAAGAGCTACTCGAGATTTGGCATCCAAGATTTGAGAAACTTATGTTTACAAAGTCGGTTCTTGCAGAATTAAAGCTGGCCGTTATTCATCAAAAGAAACAAACCGTCCTCACGCAAAAAAATGTTGAGGAGGTAGTCAATCAATTTGCTTCCCTTAAAAGAAAACCCAATCTATTCATGGTATTTGGTCGACAAAAAACTCCATTAAAACCATTAATTTTATTTGATCGCATGGTTGGCGATCAGGACGATATTTTTGATGACATCAAAATATACAATAGAACATTCAACAGAAGCATTGGCTTTACTTCAACTCTGAACAGTCTTTATCAAGCTGATAATAGAAAAGAAACTATGCTAGCCCTCAAGGCTTTGTTTGAGTATGTCAAACCTATAGAGGCCACTTTTCAGTTTCCCGATCAAGCCGAGGAGCTTGTCACACAGGCAAAGGGTATTTGGGGTAGGGATGATGAAACCAAAGCAGTTGTAGATCATGTCCTCGACTTTAAGCATGAGATCTCACTGGTAACTGGCGTTGCAGGCTCAGGAAAATCCGCAGTATTTTTAAAAGTTTTTGATGAACTTCACTCAAAGTCTATGGTGACGCCGCATGTCTTAGTCTTGCCCTATAAATTGAGTTCGGTAGATGTTAAGAGAAATCAGCATCGCGACTTCATTAAGTATTGCAATGAAAGAATTAGAAAGCACTTCAATTTCTCTAAAGAAATTGATAAGGAGATGCAGGCTATTGCTAGAGAGCATTTTCCAGGGGAGAAGAATACTAATGTCTTGACCTTTTTAGCATCTTGTAAATACCTCGAGGAACAAGAAATTGGTAAAGTCCTGATTGTGATTGATGGCCTGGATGAAATTATAAAACCCGATCCTGGCTTTATTGAAGAAACTGTATTGCAGCGCCAGCAACACAGCGTTACCCTTGGATCTTTACACTGGTTAATCTTTTCCAGAGATAATGATGTTATTAGCAAGGCATTGTCTTCAGTAAAGCCTGCTAGAGTCTTCAAATCTCTTCCCAAGATGAGCAGCGAAGATATGCGTCAATTCATCTTCAATGAAATAAATATCCCTCCTATTCAAAAAAAATTAGTTGCCAAGGATGAACCAGACAAAAAAGGAGATAACATTAGGAACCAATTTATTGAGAAGGTACTTGAAAATGCCGATGGCTATCCTTTATATGTCAAATATCTGATCAATGACTTGAGATCAAATAAGTTTCCAGATTTAGATTTTGAGCGCCTCCCAAACTCGTTAGATGCCTATCATCATAAAATTCTTACCGAGCTCTCCATTGGAGATATTGGCTCAAGGAGGACGCCAATTTTAGGTATTCTAGCTTTGGCTTTAGAGCCTCTTTCCTTTGATGAAATCTATCAGATTTTAATAAAGGCCCATCCACTTTACGATAATCAAGAAGTATTTAAACAAGCGCTGGAATCATTAGCATCCTTATTAATTGTAGAAAGTGATCCAGAAGGGGAAGAGGGATACAAGCTTTTTCATGAGAGCTTCAAGGAATATCTTTTATCTGATCGTCAAATGAATGATACTCTCAAAGGGCTTAAGGCTGTTTATTGTAACTTTTCTGTCAATCCAAGCATTGTGCCCCAATTATCAAATTATTTTTATCGTTGCGGGTATCGGCACCTAGCAGACAATCAAGCCTTCACCGATTTAAAAGGCATCTTTTTAGATTTTAAGTATATCGTTGGCATGGCAAATGCATTTGATCAAACATTAAATAGTTTCACAACACAGAACCCCTTGCAGTCATGGTTGCTTGGCAATGAGCTTGGCAGAGGTTCAGTTGGGGGGTTAGATTATTTTTTATTAACTCCTGGAAGATCAGCAGAAAGATTCGGCACTGAACTGATGGCTATAATCTACGATACGTGGCAAAAATCCCTTGCTAAATCTTCAATATCCATTGCAAATCTTTTTAAGAAAATTTTACTACCAGCATGGCTTCAACCTCTGGGGGATCAGAAGCAATATGAAATTTTAATTGATTTAATAAGGAGAGAGTACCCGCATCCTAAAACTAAAGAGCTTCTTGCAAGCAATATTTTTGTAACCATCTCAAAAATTTTAAATGCTAAAAAGCATGATCTTAAACTCTTAATGCTTTTGCAGGCTAATTTTTGGAGGGCTGAGGGCGAATATGCAAAATTTATTCTTTACTACAATAAAGCCAATCAAGCTCAATCATTGGATATTACCAGCCCACGCAATCTTGCTTTTATCAAGAATCAATTAACACCTCATCTTAATCGTTTGGAGACACTTGTTAGCAAGAAAGACAAGGAAGATGGTATGAAACCAATGTCTATCATGAATTATGAATCTAAGTATTTTTCCTCCAAATACAATATTGAGGACAAGAGATATTCACGGCAGATTAATACTTATGAGCTTGCATTGGAGTATTGTTATAGCCTTAGAATGCTTCAAAAAGAAACTGCCTCTAAAAAATATTTAACCAAAATATTAACAACCTACTCTCGCATTTTGCAGGATGTAAACCTCAAGAAACTTGATGTATTTGAAATTGCTTGGATGGGGGAGATGTATTTAGAGCCAATCTCATTTGCTGCAAAATGGCTTCCTGCTAAAGATAGGAGATCAAACGCTCTTATCCTCAGATCATTGAAATCTGTGGAAGCCTACTATCAGATCTTCTACAAAAAATTTCATATTTTCTATGCATGGAAAGGTAAGGACGAAATACATTATCCATGGAATGCAAGTGAGACCAATGAATTTCTTATTGAAATTTTTAGCAAAGCAACCAGACACTACCAGAAAGATTTAGCTTGCTATCTTTACTCCTCCATTCTAAAAATGTTTAATCAAAAAATATTACCTCCCTGGCATACTGAAGAATTTAAAGATTTAGAAATCAGGTATTACGCACTATGGATGCAGGATGAATTTGGGTCTTATTGTTCGCAAGATTCTCATTGGAAGTCCATTGATGTCAATCAATATAAACCTCTAAGCTATGAGCTTGCCCTCAAAGAGGGCGAGGTTATTTACGATGCTCATCTTCCACATCGTTATGTGGGACCGGGACCGGTCACCCTTATTAGTTTTGAGCGCTTGTCTACCACTTTAAAAATTATCAGAATTTTAGAGTGCAAGTTATATCTAGCCAATGCTATTGATACAAAATTTAAGAAGGACTTCAAAGAAATTGTAAAAATGTTAAAAAACTTAATGCAATTTAACGAAGAGATTAAAAACATTCCTGAAGGGGAGCCTTGGACCTACGAAGCAGACGAGGCGTTCATTATTCAAACCATTAGATTGTTGTTTGCCCATGCAGATAGGGTAGGTAGCGAGGATTTAAAGAAAATATCTGCCAATCAGTTTAAGAAAATTGTTGCTGTTGCATTTAAAAATAAGACTAATCCAGTCTACTTCGAAGAAGTTTTGAAATATGCAGATTAAGAGCTCTATCCCGTAATAGTTTGAAAGATTATGGTGAATGCAATCATATTTAGAGCAGGCAATACGATCAAGGAAAACACTTTGCCAACTGCAGTAATATCGGTATAACCACTAGGCATAGCAGGGTTCCAATTTCTTCCAAATTCAACCCAATTTGTTCTTAGATGAAAACCAATAGAGAAACCAATAAAAAAATCTAAGATGATTCTATATTCACCAATTGGCAAAAAATATATCAAAGATAGCAACAGGGTTAGTGTTGGCAGGAAGTAAGGCGCTAGCCAGATAACCCAATTAACATCTGTTGAAAACTGGACGTAGCCACGAAACCCATTGGGGTCAGCATTAGCTTCCTCAAAGGTCTTATGCACTTTGAACTCATCAATTTTTTTTAAGCATAGCAAGCCAACAATGGCATGTGCCAATTCATGTTCAAAGGTTTGCCAATAAGCATCAAAATTTGAACGATGTCTGATGATCATCAAACAAGTCAGCATTCCTAGCAGATAAACAGGCGATTCCTGAGCAATAAATTTTTCAAATGAAGCCAAAAATACAAGTGCGATATCGTAGTAAAAAACTATTACCAATATGGCAAATGGCCATTTAAGGACTTTATCCAATAAAAAATCTATTAGTCTAGATAAACCTCCAATCATTTCTTAATTATAGTTCTTAAAGTATGCAGCCTCTAATTAGCACAGCATTTTTGGTGCATCTTATTTTTTAATAGAGTAAGTTCTTTCACCTTCTTTTATTTTTCTTTCTCCAAATCTCAGGTTCTAGAAATTCACCACTCCACATACCAGCCTTAGCGGACTTTGCTTCCTTTTGCTCATTTTCATAACGATCTGAATATTTTAAATAAGCAACAGCCATCCCAGATCTAACCATTTCAGATTGGAGATCTATATCCCCAACATAACAAATTCCAAGAATTCTTCCGTATCTATCTTTGCCTTCAACCTTGCATCGAACCTCTTGATTATTTACAAGTTCCTTAAGTTTAAGTGTCGCAGCTTTGCCGCAATCCCATTCTCCTTGAGGGCCATTACATGTTTGTGTTTTGCCATAGTAAGAGCTTTCTGGAGCATCGCTGCCTGTGAATCGGATCCTAATATCATTTATTATCAAAGTATCACCATCAGTAATTTTGGCTTCCCCAACAATATCCGGTTGAGCATTAGAAGCCAAGGAGACAGCGCATAAGGATGTAAGGAGTATTGAAATTTTTAACATAGTATTAAGTAAAGATATTTTATCTTGAATGCTGTATCTCTTGATTGTATATTAACCAACTCAAAAGCGGGAATAGCTCAGCTGGTAGAGCGCAACCTTGCCAAGGTTGAGGTCGCGAGTTCGAACCTCGTTTCCCGCTCCAATTTTTTATAAAACTTGTAATTCTTAGTTAGTTTTTTGTTTCTTACGGGAACTTTTAGTTCTACTTTTCTTAGACTCAAATACTTTTTTCTTAAATCTTTTAAATCTAGATTTCTTTGGTTTTTTGTTTTCTCTTTGTTTATTTGGATCAAAAGCTGGTTCAAAACCTTCAACAATTTCTGCCTCAAGAGAAAGCTTGGTTAGATGATTAATCTCTTTAAGATAGTGTCTTTCCTCTGCACTCATAAAAGAAACTGCGATGCCTTCTTTGCCGGCTCTGCCTGTCCTACCAATTCTATGGACATAATCGTTTGGATACGCTGGCAAATCAAAGTTGACTACAAAGGGTAGGTTAGCGATATCAATGCCTCTAGCAGCTACATCTGTTGCAACCAATACTTGAGCTTTGAGTGTTTTAAAGTCTTTCAATGCTCGAGTTCTAGCACCTTGAGACTTGTCTCCATGAATGGTGATCGCTTCTATATCAAAGCTTTTTAATTTTTTAGCAATCTTTTCAGTGCCATGCTTTGTTCTGGAAAAGACCAATACTTGATTCCAGCCGTATTCATTTATTAAATGACCCAAGAGAGCAGATTTGGATTCTTTATCTACTGCGTAAACTTTCTGAGTTATAGATTCGACAGTCTCGTTGCTTTTGCTGGTCATGACTTCAACAAGCTCAGAGCTCAAATCTCTAGCAAGTCTCTTTATTTCTGCAGAAAATGTTGCTGAAAACATCAGGCTTTGTCTTTCGCTTGGAAGTTTGTTAATGATTTTTTTAATATCTTGTAGAAATCCCATATCAAGCATTCGATCTGCTTCATCTAAAACCAGTATTTTTACTTGATCTAGAAATACTGCTTTTTGTCCAACTAAATCAAGCAATCTTCCAGGGGTTGCCACCAGAATATCGACTCCAGATTTAAGTTTATTCTTTTGGGGAAATATCTTTGCTCCACCAAAGATCGCTGCAGAGCTTTTTGAAAGGAAGGTACCATAGCGAACGATGTTGTCTTGAATCTGAGAAGCTAGTTCTCTTGTTGGTGTCAGAATTAAGACATTAACATTTTTACTTTTTGGTGCATTAATACCTTTTAGCTGCTCAAGAATAGGTAATACAAAGCCAGCAGTTTTGCCGCTACCTGTCTGCGCAGATGCCATGATGCTCTTTCCCTCTAAAATAAGTGGGATAGCTTTAAGTTGAATTTCTGAGGGCTCAGTATGATCCAGCTTTTTAAGAGCGCGTAAGATTGGATCAGATAGACCCAAATCTTTAAAAGACATGAATATACTCTGTTAATTAATTTCGCTTAGCTTATAGACGAATTCTAGGAAGGTCAATCTAAATATAGAACGCAAAAAAGATTGCTTAACAGGGAGATTTGCTGGAATAGCTCAGCTGGTAGAGCGCAACCTTGCCAAGCTTGAAGTCGCTAGTTCGAACCTCGTTTCCCGCTCCAGATTCTTATTAATTAAACTTTTTAAGTCCAAATGTATAAAATCATTGGAACAGATATTACAGCTATAAGAATTTCTAAGGGCAAACCTAACTTCCAATAATCTGCAAACTTATATCTCCCAGGCGCCATAACAAGAGTATTGCACTGATGTCCTATAGGGGATAAAAAAGCACAACTTGCGCCAATAGCAACAGCCATAAGAAATGGATCAACCCCAACATTAAGCTGTATAGCAAGCTCTTGAGCTATTGGAGCCATAATAATTGCTGTTGCAACATTATTTAATACATCTGATACCAGCATCGTAAATACCAGTATTAATAAAATAATCCATGGCAGACTCATGTATTCAGCACTTAA
>Ga0255766_10001579_pt1 | contig 20761 bp, 11 predicted proteins | sample 071ome_23_FD_179966 | JGI IMG/M metagenome (GOLD analysis project Ga0255766, IMG submission 179966) | Coastal salt marsh microbial communities from the Groves Creek Marsh, Skidaway Island, Georgia - 071403BT metaG (version 2) | ecosystem: Environmental > Aquatic > Marine > Intertidal zone >... | reverse complement strand
CGGACTCAAATACATTTTTATCCAATAATCGACCAAGGTTGGGACCCGACCCAGAATAACGGTCTGTAAGGAGGACGTGTGCATCGTCAAAAGGAATGATCTCTCCATTCGGTCCAGCACCTAATGTAGATTCACGAAGATATATGCGCGCCACGGCAAAAAATAGCGTTGTCAACCTGATAATATGTGCCCGTGGAGATACGCAAATAGTTGCACTTTGCGCCGATGTGTCTGACTGCGCTGTCATCTTTGCACCATCAGTGATGAACAAACGTTGCGGATTCACGAACGCACTCGTGCCCATATTCAAATTTCTCAAAGAGCGTCTAAGTTTTTCGAGCGATACTTTAGCTTCGTAATATCTTTCATAAGCGTATCGAAATCTGTATACGATGACGAATGCCAATATGGACGCCACAGCTGTATGCGCATCTTTCGAAAACGTTACTTGACACTCGCTCGGGTCGCGGACGTCTGCACCGCATTTCCAAATCTTTGCTGCTTGGGCGAGACATGCAAGTGCTCCAGCGATGATACACTGCGGAATGAGTTTCGACAACACGGTGTTACGAAACTTAAAGACGTCTCGGAAAACCCGAGCGTGAGAACGACTTTCGGCTTCGGTTTTCCCGCCTGTGCTGAACGCATTGGAGACAGCAGATTTGGTCTTGTGCACTTTTTGGGAGCTGTGGCCTGATTCAATATCGCCGCTATTTTCATTCATCGTAGCGGGAAGAGTAGCAGATGGAGTAGAAGGTTTGCCAACGTCAACGTCAACCAGCGCATCGGTTGCCGAATGGGGGGGTATTTTGCGCGAATGTTTACTTGCACTCATAATGTCTGATACCGCAGAAGGCAATGCCACATCGAACATAAGTTCACGAAATATTCTTGATTCCTTGTAATGTGCAGATCCTGCGGCTTCAATATCGTGACCGTCGGTATCGTAATCGAAGGGATTCTCCATATTGCGCGCTACTTCCGCAGTGCCATAAAAAGCAATCGCAATCAGCATAGCGGGTGCAGGCGATAACCATCCAAAACCAGCAGTGAAAATAAATGGTGCAGAATATACGAACGCAAATAAAGCAAAGTTCAAAAGGTGTAAGTATATCCACGGCATTTTAGTCTCGTTGATGCGTTCGAGATTGTTGCACGCGACTAGGCAATCATTGAGATCGTCGTACAAATCAAAAGCGCCGCGTTCGGAGATCTCGTTTCTTTTGCGCGCCTCTTCGACGAGTTTCTGGCACTTGGCCACAATAATAGCTGGTCGAGATGATATGAGCTTTCCACACATCAACTCTTTTTCATTTGCCGTGAGAAGTACGGCAAGCGAAGGTTTTCCCCGTGGATCTTCTCTGATTAATTGACTGGAATCAATATTCGTACTCTGAACTTCACCAACTTTTCGAACACCATATCGCGATTCGCGCGTAATATGTCGAATAGATCCAAACAAACAGTTCGATAATCTTCTGAGTTCATCGCGGAGTTCAACGGAGCTAATGAATGCTGTCGAAGCCATGGAGGCGTCTCCGTCAAATTGAAGTTCACCGGGTAAATCTGGTCTGAGGAAGGCTAGGGAGCCACAGGCAAAGTTTCGCACACCTTCACACAAAGCACCCATAAATTTCTTCGCCTCGTAGTATCGATAGTACGATATACTAGCGCGAAAACACAGAGTGAAACCGATAACACCACCACAGACGGAGTGTGCGGTGTCGCTGAAGGCGAATATACAGTCCTGGTGCGACGCGACGTCTACACCACACTGCTTCACTTTCGTATAGTTCGCGAGACCAGCGAGGAGACCTGCAAATACTGTTGGCCACAAAATAGCCGGTAAGACGGTATTCTTCCATGCAAAGAGAGCTGTGAAAAATGTCATGGACGTGAAACGACATCGCTGTACCGAGGTTGAGATTTCGTGAATCTTGGTAGACGATATATCGACGAAAGATTCTTGCTGCGCAATGTCGTTGAAGAGCTTCTCGGAAACGCGGCGCAAGCCTTTCTTACGTTCGTCAGCTTGCTTTGAATCGATTCCACCACCGCTGCTGATGGCTTGCGCGACTTTTGACTTATCAATCACTGGCATTTCTTCCAGTGCAGTGTGATTGGAAGCCATATCACCTTCACTGGTAGTTCCGACAGGTCTTTCGGGAATATTTCCAAGAAATATGCGTTTGAATTCGTGAATTTGCGCAGATTCTCGCGCTAATCGCCTGCCGAGGTCGCTCAAGTCATGGGAAGGACTCGTCCAGTTAAATGGATCAGCCATTGCCGTGCCCATCTCGTTTATGCCATAGCACGAGATGACGACGATTCCCGATGGGATAAACGCGATCCACTTGAACGTGACAACAAATACAAACGGCGCCGTAAAGACGAACGAAAAGAGAATTAGTTGCAACAAATGCGTAAATGCACGGGGCACAGGAGTTGTTGCCACTCTGTTTGCGGCTCGTGTAGCAGCAAGCGTCTCTTCCAGGGTTTGATAAACTTCAAATGCGGCGCGTTCACACACATTGCCGAGTCTGCGCTGATGCTCCACAATCGTTTGGATTCGAAGACACGCGTATGCACACCTTGAAGATACGGGAATATCTTCAAATGTTTCGTTAAACACTTTTGCATCTGCGATGGAAGAGTCATTGTTGACACTCGCATCCATATTATTGACGAGCAACTCTGGTATTTTCGGACATCCGTAGGGGTCTTCCGTTAACATTGATTCAGCAGTCATCTTCCTTCCAAATTCGTCGCCAACTCGAGATTCACGAATCTGAATACGTACGGACGCATACGCGATGTTCGTTAAACGAAGAATTTCCATCTTTGCTTCTTCACAAACTTTCAAGTCTTTCTCGAATTTGTCCTTACTTTGCATCTTAGATTTGCTTTGAATGGAGTACTCGTAATCCCCTTCCGACGGCTTTTCCCCGCCTTCGTAATCAATCGGGCGAATAAAAGACGAAGTCAATACATTCACGTTGCGCAAAGCAACGTGTAATCGACCAAGACACTCTTTCGCTTCATAGTATCGATCGTACGCCCAATCTGCTCGAAATACGAGTAAGAAACCAAGCGCGATGGCGGCAATACCATGCGCTGTGGGATCCATGGCAATCAAACACTCGGAAGCGTCTGTGACTTCAGAACCACAGGAGAGAAACTTCGCACCTTGCGCAAACAGAGCGAGACCTATGGTAAGCACAAGTTGAGGAATGACATCAGGTAAGATTGTATCTCGCCACTGGAAAATATCGAGGATAAAGTCAATCTTGAAAGATGACGATGATTTCAACCCAACGAGGCCGTCGCCTCGACGAACGCGATCGACTGGAGGTAAATCTCGATCACGAACTTCTCGATTTACCACCAACTTTGCGGCTTTCATAGAAACACACGCATCTCCTGGCGGGAACAATAATTGCGTTCGATTCGTATCTTCGGAAGATTCGCTCATACTTGAGCTGCTCCTTACGTATGCATAGTGCTTGCCTAGCGCGGAAAAGTATCTCAGTAAACCCGCTCTTTGAGAGGAGTGCATATCTTCAGCTTTACTTTCGCTCTCTCCTCTGTCATCACTTCTTTGTGCGAGAATCTTCTGACTCTGGTGAATTCGAGCGACGTCTTCGAACAGTTCGGCGCCCAACTGCGACAAATCATGACTCGGGGCCTCCCACCCGAAGGGGTTTTCCATCTTCTTTGCAACTTCAGCCACACCGTAAAATGCCATCGCGAGCAAAGCCGAGGGCATTGGAGTAAGCCAATCGAACGACGCCGTGAAGCAAAACGGTGCTGAGTATACGAAAAAGAACAGCAAAGTCGTCAGCATGTGTGCATACTTGTTCGGCGTCGGCGTCGTCGTTATGCGCTCGCACGTCTTCACGCCAGCTAGAATACTCGAACAATCGCGATAGATGTCCAAAGTACCTCGCTCGCACATTTTACCAAGCCGTCTGCGTTTCTCAACGATGTCCAGAATCTTTTGCACGACAGCATTGGCGCGGTTAAATGGCTCTAGATGTACGAACGCTTCAATCTCCACAGGATCTTGAAGCAGATCGAGCAGCGACGGTTTCCCTGCGCGATCGTACCGCACAACTTCATCCGCTGATATCGTTCCGCTCCCGATCGAAACTTCCGCGTTTTGAACGTCTTCCGAGTATCCAATGCGCGACTCGCGTATCGCTATTCGGAAAAACGCAAAGAGAAGTTGACTCAATCGCGCGAGTTCTTTGCGATCGTCCTCGTTTTCGTCTCTTTGCGAAGCTTGTTGTTGTTCTTGTTGCGCACCCGAAACGAAAAAGCTTTCCTCATCTTCTTTTGTAGTAACAGTATTCACTCCGACAGTATCGTCATCATTCGCACCGCCAGAAGGAGGTGAAGAAGCAGAAGAAGTAGAGGAAGCGCAAACAAACGAGCAAAACGCGACGTTCAAATTCCTTACCCCGTCTCTGACTCGTTCAATCGCCTCTCTCGCCTCGTCCCATTTTTCGTACGCCAAGTTCACTCGAAAAACCAACAAAAAAGACAACACCACCGCCACCGACGTGTGACCCTCCACGCTAAACGCCACGTCGCATTCTTTATCCTCCATCACGTTCTCGCCGCACCTCTGTATCTTCAGCGCGTTCGCGAATATCCCAACAAGAAACGCCAGAATCATCTGCGGCAGAACCGACGGAACCACCGTTCCGCGAAAGCGAAAACACTCCTTCACCCATCGAAACGCCGACGGCTGTTGGTTCATATCGACGTTCCGTTTCTTTTTCGTAAACGTCACCACCCGATCTTTTTTGATGGGCGCCTCTTTACCTCTCATATTATCTTCTTCAATCGATGCGTCGTGAGCCACCGAACTTTTAGGCCAAAAGCGTGCGCGTCGCGCGTTCGCGTTCGCGTCGTTAAACGACGTTTCTGTTTTTGTGTCGCGCATTTGATTTGATTTTTGATTTTTTTTGATTTTCAAAAAGCGTTACTACTCGTACAAAAAAATGGACGAAGGAGACGCTAACACCACCACCACCAGACGGGGAGGAGGAGGAGGAGGAGGAGGAGGTTTGAAATCGTTCAAATCCCGCGGCATCTCGGCGCGCGTCTCGAGAGAAAAGCAACGCAAAGACGCGTTATCGAGGCAACAATCGGCGAGGCGAGATTTCGCGGACCACGCGAGACGCGTCGCGCTGCTTTCGTCGAGGAGTAAGGCTGGAATTCCAATTCAGACTTCTGCGACGAGGAAGCGCGAGGAAGAGGAAGAAGAAGAAGGAGGAGGAGCCGCGAACGAGGAGATTGGAGAGGAAGCTAACAAGCGAATAAAAACGACGACGGAGGATGTCGTTGATGTCGCGGATGCTGATACGCAAACGAAAGAAGAGGACAGAGGTGAGTTGCAACTTCCGGAATACATGACGGATGTGCCCACGGATTTAGGGGAAAATTGGCTCTGTCAACCGAAACCGAGAGGTACGCGGTGTGCGGTGATCGCCGCGAGAGGGAGGACGAGCGCGTTCGATAAGTACGGGAAGAGAATTATGGTGGAAAATAATAAGAAGCACTTTCAGAGCGCTTTACCTGGGGGCAGTTACCAGACGAGAGGTAATTCGGAGACGTTTTGCATATTGGATTGCGTATACGGCTTCGGCGGCGAAGGAGGGGGAGGAGGAGTAGGGGTTGTCGCTCCTTCGGGTGTTGGAGAGGATAAGGACGACGCCATGGAGGAAGACGGAGGCAATGAGGGTGTCACGAATAAAAATTATTTTGTAGTGCTAGATGTGATGGCGTGGAATGGAGCGGAGACGTACGGATGCGACGTGGAGTTTCGGAACTTTTGGTTACAAAGTAAGTTTGCGAGCGAAATCGACTCTTCAGCGGTTAGTCGCGACGGGCACGAATATCCCATGTTTCCAGCGCCATTTTTTTCGTGTGCGACGATTAATGATTTACGTCAATGTTACGAAGGTGCGAGACTAAAGAGTTTTGGAGGTTACGCGTGTGATGGACTCATATTTCGCGATAAGAGAGCGTCGTATACTCCCGGTGAAAGTACACCTTTGGCGTTGCTCTATAAAGACGAAGCGCTGTGCGAGAGCTGCGGAGAGGGAACGTTTCGCCGAGAAGTTTTAGAGCGGGGATGCTTTTTGAAAGTGAAAGGAGATGGGATTGGTGGTGCAAATTTGTGTGCGGTAGACGATGACACGGTTTTAGTACCAGCGGGAGGACTGCAATTGAATCCTAACGTTGCCGTGCGGTGCGAGTGGGAAGGGGATAAATTAGTTCCGCGAGGATATAGCGAAAAAAAAGGAACGCGTCCAGATGCGTTCTCGAGGGTTCAATTTTATATCGCCTGCAAAACCAACCCACTGACAATGGAGGAAATAGCGGCGGCGGCCGCGTAGTTAATAGCGCATAGAAGTAGGAGCATATATACCTTTAGCTAGAAATTTTATACTATCGCATTTTATCGCTTGATTCGTTATTTATCCTTCTTCGTCTCTTTCTCATCCTTATTTTCTTCTTCTCTATTACTTTCGTCGTCCTTATTTTCGTCTTCTTCATAAGCGCGACCGAACTCGTTCACGCGGCTTTTATCGACGCCATAAATCCATCTCTGCCACAAATAGCCAAAGAAAATGACGTCGTCTCGGAGACACGCGATGCGATGCTGCCAGGGCATTGCAACCGCGAACGAAAACACGTCGTCGATGAATGTATTGAAGGTTTTATACATGAACGCGCGCCACGGTAAATGAGCGACTGACTTCAACTTATAGTTTATGTACAGCTGAGGCGTCATTGCAACAAATCCAAACATGTACACCCCGTTCGCGGCGTTTCGAAGGAACCAAGCTTTCCACGAGCGATGTTCGTGATATAAGAGAGACCTAATTGACAACCCGCCGACAACCGGGAACAACGCGAACACGAGCCATTTCATAGCTTTCGCATCCGCTTCGTCGGTGTCTTTTTGCATTTCCGACGCTTCTTCGTTGTTTTTCTTTCGTGCTCTCTTTGCAGCGACAAACTTCCAACACTTCCATAACTCGAGCAATGCCGCGATGCCGGTTTCGACGACGATGATACTCGACGCCGTTCCTCGCGATTCCCAAATGTTCAAGAAGATGATCGTCGAGCAAACAAAGTTAGACCACTGCGATCGAACCGACAAACCCTCCAAGTTCGTTCGCCCTTTCCAAAACCCGACGTCGTTTTTAAACGCCAAGAACGAAAACCAAGAATGCATTATGCTCACGACAAAAGTGGCAACTAACCATCGCCAATCTTGCCCGACGACCATTTCTCGCACTTCATCTAAATCGTCGTCGGTGAAACCCATGGTCGACTGAAGCTGACCTAGCGTTGTTTCTACGTTACGTAAAATGCGATAAACACCGAGTGGGAGCGGCTGTATGTTCAACGAGATGACTGGATCGTCAGGATACGCCTCTTCGTCTTCCTCCGAGGAATCCGTTCCCGCTTCGTCAATCATCTTCAACTGCCGCCACTCTCTTTTGGAGATGGAAATGTCATCCATCATCGCTAGCGGCCTGTACGCTCTCGTCTGATAATTCAGCATTCGTAAGCCAATATCTAAAGGCGCTCCGTGTGCGAAAAAAGGAAACGGTGCTTTCACTTTCAACACTCGCAAGTGCGGTCGCAAGTGCGGCAAAATCTTACCGCTGGACGCATCCATCGTCGTCGTCGTCGTCGTCGTCGTCAAAGTGCTATTCTCATCACCACCACTGCTATTATTAACGCTGCTACCCTGAATACTATTCCCTCCTCCTATCAATTTCTGCGTTTTCCGTCTCTCGCCAACCCGAGCGTATTTAAGCACGTTAACACTCTCCCACCAAATCACGTCCTTTTCGTTCCTCAACGGCGCCTCGTCGTCGTCGTCGTTGTACTCGTTCGCGTCGTCTTCATCCCCAATCTTCGTCATAAAAACGTGCGCGTACAACATCGTCCCGTTTTTTTCTCGCACATTAAACTCACGCAAAGGTATCGTGACGTTCTCCACTTTTTTCGCCCCCCATCTCGCGTTCGCGCTCGCCACTCTCCTCGCCTCTCTCGTCGCTTTTCTCCTCTTCGGTTGCACGAGTCCATCGAATTCCTCGTGAAACGCCCTTCTGTCTTCCTCCGCTTCGTCCTCCTCCCTCTCTCTCCGAGCATACGCTCTCGAAATCACCTCCTCCATCACTTTCCGTTCGCTCTTCGTCTCCGAAACGTACACGTGCACGCGAAAATCCTCCTCGTGTTGCAAACTCGGAAACACGCACATCGAAGCTTTCCCGTCGCATCGCTTCGGGAAGAAAAGGTGCAACAGATTCAAAGACACGATGGTCACGTAAAAGAAGAAGATGAATTGCGGGATTTTTGATGCAAAACTGCTCATGTTTTCTGTTCTATCTATCTCTCTTTCTATCCGACGCGAGCCTCCGCCTTTTCTTTTAATCGCCCGCCCGCAACGCAGCGAGTGAGAGAGTCAGTGAGGCAAATTTATGCGGGGAAAAGTCCAAGTAATCCTCATTAAAAAGAGGAAGAGAAGGATGATTTCTCCATCGAAAAGGAGCGACTACCACGCTTCTTCTTCTTCCCGCGCCGCTCCTACGAACAGCGATGTTGGCGCTGGTGGTGTCGGCTTCTCCACCGGCAACAATTCGTCGTCGTCGTCCGTGGAAAAAAGAAAGAATCTGAGCAAACGCATGCGCAAGTGCTTTTACGTTTCCATCGCGCTGCTGTTTCTGTTCCACTTCTCCGGGAAAGTGAACGAGAACGCGAAGACGTACGTGGACACGTTCGAGAGGGAAGTGCAGGAGCACGTGTTTGAACCGATTGCGTATGGGTTAGGGTTTGGGTACGAGGATGAGGACGGTGATGCGGATGATGGTGATGGTGATGATGTTGCCGAAGAGCGTGGCAAAGAAGAGCAACTGGGCGAGGAGGAGGAAACGGTCGCCGCGGACGCGAACAACGATTTAAAGTATCGAGAGGAAAACGAAAAAGCAGAAATGCACGACGAGGAAGAAAACCAAGAGGCGGACGGGTACGAAGTGGCGACCATGGAGAAGAACGCGCAAATTGAAAGAGAGGTGAGGCAAGAGGAAGCGGCGAGGAAGGCGGGCAACATGCCGAAGGCGTTTGCGATACATCGAGGGAACGCGAAGTGCGCGAACGCGCCGAAAGAGATGTTGCCAAAGTTTACGAAACAGAGCGGGTTGAGGAAAAAAGAGAGCAAGGTTTTGCCGGCGAAAGCGGGGTACGTTGGGGTGTCTAGGATCGACGGGGCGACGAAAGGGACGGTGAGAGTGCGAACGGAAAACGGGCCGAGGACGAAAAAGATTGAATCGAGCGTGAATCCAACCGTGAAGAATAAAGACGAAGAGGCGTTGATTGCGTGCTTAGAAGATTTGTCCAAGTGTCAGTTAGACTCGGAAAATGACTTGGTTAGAAAAGCGGCGTGGAAATTAGCCGGAACCATGGATGCAAAATTGGGGAAAAGTTTAGCGGGCATCGAGAGAAAGAAAACGTGCGCCATCGTTGGTAACGGCGGCGCTTTAATGGCCAAAGAATACGGCCAATACATCGACAAACACGACGTCGTCGTTCGCATCAACGTTTTAGATAACAACAACGCCAAGTTCAACGCCAGTTTAGGACAGAAAGCTACCCATCGGGTGTTGAGTTACAAAATGAGCAAAGACGTGTGTTGTTTACAACCCGCCTCGAAACACCCGCCCGATAACGACGAGCTCATTTACTTAGCCTGGTTCCCGGCCATGCGCAAACAACTCATCTCGCGCTTAGCCAAACGACAAAAACGGAAAGTCATCGAAATGCACGACGCGCATTTAAAGTCCATCATCCACTCGTTCAAAAAAATGCGCGAAGAGCTCGTCCGGCTCGGATTCGGCCCGTTCGAAGATTGGGAATACATGACTTCCGGCATGCACGCCGTGTTAACCTTCGCGCGTTCTTGCGAAACCGTCGACGTGTACGGTTTCACCACCGACTCTGGTGGGAAAGAACCGTATTGGTTCACCGGTCGTAAAGTCGCCCCGAGATCCGGTCGGACGCAACACGCCTGGGACCACGAGCGGATGATTTTGAGACTCCTCGCGGCCAGCGGGATTGTCAACGTGTGCACTTAGAGAGAAAGAGAGAGAGTAACGCTTAGAAAACGAAAGAGAGAATGATTGAGAATTAAAAAGGAAGCACTAGATAACGCGCTATTCGCCGCATCATTCGCGCAGACTCGCGCGCCGCGTCTCTCGCATTCTCGATAGACATTTTTTAAAAACTTTCTCTCTCACTTGTGGTTTCTTTCTTTCCGCCCCTCATTAAAAAAGCGCAAAAATCAGAAGCACGCAACGAAATGGGAGAGAAGAAGAAGAAACGGTCGACGGACGCGTCCGAGGACGAGCGTTCGGAACGCAAGAAGGCGAAGAAAGAAAAGAAAGAGAAGAAAGAGAAGAAGGATAAGGACGACGAGGACGAGAAGAAACGCGGCGGCAGCCTCGCGGGTGGGCAAGAGGAGGTGGGTCCGAAAGCGCAGCCGCCGGGAAGTGCAAAAACACCTAAACGTTTCCGACTGCGCTTAAAAGGCATCGCTCCGAACACGGATAAAGCGCAAGTCGCGAATTTCTTAACGATCGATGAGTCGTGCGTTCGAAACGTGTTTCACGGGGAAGCGATCGTCGTGGTTGAATCCGACGCGGAGTTTCAGCGATGCGTGGAGAAGGACGATGAGAAATTAAATGGACGATTTGTAAAAGTGACGGACGAAACGAACGGGGTTGCTCGTTCGAACAACGCAGCTGTGACGAGAGGTACAGATTTTGGCACCACCACGCCGACGAGTAATGCATCCGATGGACTTACGAGGAGAAAAACGACCACAAACGAACGAGAAGGACGAGATTGGACGTGCGAGAAGTGCGGCGGGGAAAACTTTGCGAGGCGCGAGACGTGCTACAAGTGCGGGTTGGGAAAATATGGGGAGCAGGTGCCAGCGATGAAAATGAACGCGAGTATCAACACTAGCATAAAAAAGCAAAACAATGCCGGAGATAGAATGGTCGCGCAAGGGTCCGAACAAGAAGGGTACGAGGTTTTCGTGAAGTATTTACCGAAAAACGTGGACGAGAGCGACATCGCGGATTTCTTCAAGCTCTGCGGCGAGTTGAAGGAAGAGGTGAATTTGTTGAGAGACCAAACGACTGGAAACAGTAAAGGAGCTGGATTTTTGACGTTTAAAGCCGTGGAATCACGAGAAAAAGCGTTGGCGATGGATGGAGAGCGGTTTTTAGATCGTACAGTTTCGGTGACGGTTGCGAAAAAGTCACCGTTTGGGACGAGAGGAACGACGCAAGCGTTTGGGACGCACACGCCGGCGATGTTGAGAGAAACTATCGATAGTTTAGGCATAGCAAATGATCCAAACGGTATATATATAGATGGTACGTTTGGAAGAGGAGGACATACGCGCGGGATACTAAACGCTCTCGGGAAGGATGGGCAACTCCACGCGTTTGATTTAGATCCCGAAGCGATTACGGTCGGCAGAGCGTTGGAAAAGGAAGATTCAAGGTTTCACATGCACCACTCGCCGTTCGGGAAAATGTTCAAAGTAATGCGAGAGAAAGATTCGAACGTAAAAGTTTCGGGCGTTTTTCTTGATTTGGGTATCTCTTCGCCGCAGTTTGACGACAAGTCTCGCGGGTTTCGACCGGAGCAGGACGGGCCGCTGGATTTGCGGTTCGACGTGACGAGCGGTGTGAGCGCGTACGATTTTTTGTTGAAAGTTTCCAGAGACGACTTGCGAGAAATTATTTTTAAATACGGAGAAACGAGCGACGAACTGTCCGCGCAACGCATCGCGGATGCCATCGTCCTAGCTCGGGATACCAACGCGCTCCCGAAGACGACCAAGGCATTTGCGACGCTCGTGGCGAATGCGAAGGGCGCCGAGTACCAAGCCATGCATCCCGCGAAAATGACTTTCCAGGCGCTTCGCATTCACTTAAACGAAGAATTCGACGAGTTTCGCAGAGGCATGGAAGGCGCGATGAAGTTACTGAAAGAGAATGGAAAACTGGGCGTTTTAACGTGGAAACATTCCGAGTGCGCAATATTGATTGAGTATTTCCGAAAAGTTGAGAAAGTGCGAACAAACGCGCCCATCTTCGAATGGTTGAAAACAAATCACGAGAAGTCCGTGACGAAACTATTAGAGAAGAAGAAAGGTGGTGGTGGCGGCGGCGACGACGACGACAACGCCTGGGCGGCGGAAATGGACGATTGTAAACGGCCCACAGATATTGAAATGCGCACAAACTCTCGATCGCGATCGGCTATTTTGCACGTCTTGAGCAAAAAAAGTAACGCGGCGCGGATGGTGGAAGCTGAGCAAGTGGCGTATAAGAAGCTGAAATGGGATGATAGGACTAACACAAAGTAGCAAAACCTAGAGTGATCGATCGATGACTTATGTTAATAATAATTTAGACTTTAGCTGTTGACCATTTTTACTTCACGTGAACACACTTCCTCTCTCGATATCCAAAACTATCTTTGCCATGTCGTTCGGGGATAAGGAAACGTATTCGTTCATTTGACAAATGGCGGAGAGACCCAACGGTCCACCTTTGGACCAACTACTGCTACTTCTTCCGCTCAATTTCTCCGCCAAAACGTCCGCGTCGACGTCTGGAATCTCTCTCCGCCTTTTCAACTTCTTCACCCATCCGTAACTCGGTTTTTCGTAAAAATACCGATATTTCCCGCTGCCTTCGTCTTTCGTCGCCCGCAACACGCGAAGTACCGGATTCTCCCCTAAACCATCGGCGCCAATCTCTTTCAGTTTTTTATGCACTACTTGAGACGATAAATAACCATCCTCCGTTCTCGACTCGACAATCGCCAACCTCGCATCCTTCTCGCTCCTCCGCACCGTCGCGTTCCCTCGCTCAAACACCTTCTCGGCCTCCAACACTTGATCATATCCTTCGTTCCATAACTTCTCCCCGAAATCTTCGTTCAAGCGCTCGACCAACGCTTTCACCTTCTCGAACGCCAGCGCGTACGCCAACTCGTCGTCGTCCGTCACGCACAGCGACGACAAAGGATCACAAATCGACGACAACGCGATGTCCAACTTCACCCCATCTTCCGAGCTAAACTCTCCGAAATCTCCGCTCTCGGCGGCTTCGATGAATATCTGTTTATGTTTCAACGCAAACTCTGGTTCGAGCAACGCGAAGCAGCTCAAAACGCCATCCGTGTCGTAGTGATTGTTCAAGACCAACGCGTCTTCGTACGCTCCTCCTCCATCGAAAGCCCCGTTATTACTACTCTCCACGAAATTCATGGCTATTTCCGTGCTCGTGTCCGCGTAAAACTGCTCCGGCGTTTCGTTGTTCGTCCAGTGCGTGAGCTGTAAACTCGCGTTCGGGACTAAACCATCGCAGCATATCGTCGTCGTTTGCAAAGGCGCGCTGTCTCCGTACCGCACGAACTGAAAGCGTCTGGAAGACGAAGACGCGTCCGACGAAGACGCGAGCGCAGCGCAGCGGCAAATTGTTGCTGCTTTCGTCGCGTGCGGTTGTTGTTGTTGTTGTTCTGGTTGTCGTGGGAGCAAAGAGAGTCGCTGTGGATGATGACGCGGCGGGGAAAGAGAGAAGAGCATGTGTCGTTTACGAACTTTTTATGAAGCGGATTGTTGTTTTTCCCTAACGGTATCGTAACGGTTTAAGATTTTGCGAATTTGCGGCACAACGCAGTGTTAGGGGTGGGTGTTCACGCGCTCGCACGCAAAAACGTTTATAATTACACGCTCGCAAACGCAGAGACAAATGTTCAATCTCCACGCGCTGAAAACGACGACGCCATCGCGTTCTTTTTCTATTTCTTCTTCTTCTTCTTCTTCTCTGCGGCGGTGCGATGATGAGAAGCGACGACAGGTTTTCCCGAGTAGTGGAAGAAGACCAGGAGGAGGAGTTGGATTCGTCCGGAGAAGAAGCAGCGGCGGCGACGCCGCTACCGCGGGTGCGGGTGAAAAGAAAGTTCTGTGTCCGATATGCCGAGGCACCGGGTTAAAGCCGTGCGGGCAGTGCGAAGGGACCGGGGTGAACCAAGAGGATAAATACGGAGGGAAAGATGGGTACAGGAAAGGACAGCCGTGTTGGCTTTGCGAAGGGAAACGGAAGACGATGTGCGGGAATTGCATAGATTTAACCGATTCCTTTTGATGATTGTATTCTCTCTCTAGTGTTGCTTAGCGTTGCTCTATCTATATCTTTTTTTCTACTTCCACCAGCTCGCGTTGTCTGCCGCTCCTCGGTTCCTCTCTCGTCTGTTTTCCGCTGCTCTCAGTTCTCTCTCGATGAGCCTATTTTCAGCCGCGAACGCGCTAATCATGTATTCCAGCCGAAGCGCCGTGTCGTCTATCAACTCTAACCCGTCTATAGCTTTTTGTAATTCTTCTTCACACGCTTGCGTTTGCTTCTCGTCCAACCAGTGCACGCAACGTCTCGGACATTGCTCGACCGCGAGGTGTACGCTATACGTTTCGGCTAGAGGATGATTGCTCGTTTCACTTCTCTCGAACCTCGCCGCTTTTGTTTTTGGATTGACTCGAAAATATTCTCTCGCGGTGACCGTGCAATTTGAATGCGACGGACAATTTGACGCTCCGACGCATAAAATCTCGTTCACGAACACGCTCGCGTATATGTCGTTGTAGGTGTTCTCCTCCTCATCTCTCGTCGACGCCTCTTCCTTCAACAACCACGCGTACGCTCTGACGCACTTCTCGGTCGCTTCTGCGCTCCGCTCGTCGTCGGACACGTCTGGATGGATCAGTTTTACCCTATTCGAGAATGCTTTTCGCACTTTCGACCGTCTTCTCGTTCTTCTTTTCGCCGCTTCTGTTTCTTCTTCCTCTTCTTCTTCTTCTTCTTCCGTGGTGATTCCTAACGTTTGCATCGGAGTGGATGCGCTCAAGATTTCTTCGATTACGATTCGCGAAGCCGTCGCTTTATCGTCGTCGCGGTCGTCGCTCGCGCGAGGAGGATCAGCGGTAAAAACCGCTTCCTTTTTCCTCGTCCCACGCCACCGCCTTCTCGTCGTCGTCGAAGACGGGGTGGAACAATACCTGCAGGTAACGAGCGTCATTTTTTTTCCCGTTTAGGGAGAAAACAGTTGAAAAACGTCATAAAAAAAGGATAACAGAGAGAAACACAAATGATCATCAACGTCTCCTTCGGAAACGAGCTCCACGCGATACGCCTCGGCGAAGAGGACGACGAAGAAAACGAAGATGAACACACGCTTCTCGATTTGAGCGAAGCCGTGCTCGAATCGTTATTAAATTCGCAGCGAAAGCAGCTCGACAGGAAAACGATGAAGTTCATCGGCCTTCATCCGAAAGGGGTGCCTCTGCAACCTTTCGCGAATCCGGAAACGGATGGAAAGCTTCGATTGAGCGAAAATCCGACGATACGAAGAGGGAAAAAAGTTTTACTCGTGGCCTCGGAAGTCGCGGTCGTGGAGAAGATGAAGCGAGACGAGAAGGTGGACGTGCGCGTGCGCGGATTCGAGGACGAGCTGAAACGAGAGAGAAGGAGAGACGTGAGATATCTGAGCAGATCGAATAAGGACGCCGCAGCGGCTGCGTACGACACGACGTCTTCGAAATATACGTTTCAGAGTTTGAGAGTTTTAGCGGTACCCGAGGGCATCGTCGAACCGTCGAGAGCGAAAACGATGGCGATCTTGGAACGGTTGAAGCGAGATCCCGGGGTTGTTCGCGTGATGGAGACGAAACGCTTCCAAGTTGGTCTGCTGTGCGAGATGCCGCCGGAAGGTTTGGTTGGAATTTCGGAGACGTGCGTGTTAGGTTTCAATAAAAATAATGGGATGGAAATTCATTTGAGGTTACGGACGGACGATTGGTGTGGTTTGAGACGGTACGAATCGATCCGGAGAGTGTTGATGCACGAGTTGGCGCATAACGTCATTTCGGAGCACAACGCGGAGTTCAAGGCGCTGAACAGCGAGCTGGTGAAATTATGCGAAAGAGATTGGAATACAGGTCGACGAGTCGGAGGAAGTGGCGAGAGGTACGCAAACGATAACGCTCGCGACGTCGAGTATGATTCTTTGAGCGAAGACGAGTGCATGAAGGAAACGAGAAAATTGAGCGGGATGAAGTTAGGCGGAGGAGAAGGAGGAGCAAATACGGCACTCGATAACAATCCTCGGGAAATGGCCGCGAGGAAAGCGTTAGAACGGTTTGAGCGACAGCAAAAACAGCAACAGCAGCAGCAGCATCAACAACAACAACTAGATACTAATAGCGATGCAGAGATGTTGAACGCGTGTTCGTGTGGCGCGTGCGGCGAAGACGAAGTTACGTGTCAACCGTGTTAGAAGAAGAAGAAGAAGAAGAAAAATAGGAAATATAGATGTAGTAGAAGTAGAAGTAGTACTCGTATCGAAATAGTCACACAAACAAAAAAAATGTTGAGCATATATAATTGCTATCACGTCATATCAATCTCCGTTCACTTACAAACCGGCGTTGACCAACCCGTGCAAAGTCAATAAGCCGACTAACTTTTTCTCCTCGTCGATGACCGGTAAGAAACTCACCGGTCTGCCCCCGGCTTCCATTTCTCTCATGGCATCCACAGCCTTCCCCTCCGCTAAAGTCGTTCTCGGCGTCGAGCTCATCAAATCCTTGATCGGCGCTTGCAAAACCTCTCCACCTTTCTCGTGCAACGATCGTCTCAAATCGCCATCCGTGAAAACGCCCAACAACGTGTTCGCGTCGTCCACGATCAACAAACACCCTTGCCCTTTACTCGATAATTCCACCAACGCGTCCACCAACTTCTCGTCCGGTTTCGCCAACGGCAATCCACTCAACGGTTTCATCACATCTTTTACACTCAAAATCAACCTCTTTCCAATTCTCCCAGCCGGGTGGTTCATCGCGTATTGGTCCATCGTCAACGATTTCGCTTGCATAATCGCCACCGCGCAAGTATCGCCAAACAACATCTGAATCGCCGTACTCGTCACCGGCGCCAAATCAAACGGGCACAACTCTCTCTCCAACGGCAACATCACGTGCATATCCGTCTCCGTCGCCAACTTACTCTTCGCGTTCGAGGACACCCCAACCAAAGTTGCCCCTTTCGCTCGCGCGTACGGAATCAACGTCAACAACTCCGTCGTCGAGCCGGATTTCGAAAACATAACCATGATGTCTTCCTTCGACACGATCCCAATGTCTCCGTGCAACGCGTCCGTCGGGTTCAAAAACACCGATTTCGTTCCGGTAGAAACTAACGTCATCGAAATCTTTTGCGCGATAAAACCAGACTTGCCGACGCCGGTGAAAAACACCGTCCCTTTGCAATCCAACACGAGTTGGCAGAATTTTTGTAAAGGTTCGTAATCGAGCTCATCGAAGAAGTACTTCATGTACCTGTGCGTGTTCGTGTAAATGTAACATAAAAGCGAACGATTGCGTTAAAAAAGAAGCGCGTGCACATGAGTGCGCGAGAAAATAGAGAGAGAGAGAATGAGAGAGAGAGAGAGCGCGGTGTTTCTTTGTCCCTCTTTCTAATCAATCATCTTTTCGAAAAAACATCCTCTCTCTCTCTCTCTTCGCGCGCGCCAAAGAGAGAGAGAGAGAAAGAAAGAGAGAGAGATACAAAAGACTCGCAAAAAAATCAAAACACAAGTGCGCTCACCCTCGTTGCGTGTCGAACAGCGCTTTCAAGTCTTCCGGAGATGCTTTCGCCATGATGGTGATTGATGGGTGGTGTCGTTGTCGAGTGTCTTGTCTGGCACCTTTTTTTGTTCTGTTTATATTTCTGAGGCTCTCCTTTCGTGCGAGCCAAAATCAGATATGAAACCCTAAACACAGAAATTTTTGATTTTTTCGCGAATTGAGTTTTACGACACAAAACAGTTTTTGCACGAAAAGAGACAAACGAACTAACTAACGAACCATAATGCATCTTCTTCTTCTCGCGCGAATGAGAGTGACGACGACGACGACGACGACGACGATGAGGGGGAGGACGAGAGTTACGAGTGACATTAGTTTTGGTGGTAGCGTCATCACAAAAAACCACCGGTTTTGTTATTCGTGCTGTCGTTACTTTTACTCGCAGCGGGGGCAGCAAAAAACGACGACTTTGGAAGCGACTTTGAGAGGAAGTAAAATCATCACTCCTCCGGCCGCCTCCTTCTTTGCCGCCGCGCTGCTGCTGCCGAGAACGAACAAAAGGACGACGAGGAGAACGACAACGTTTGTCGTCGCGAACGAAGACTATTCTTCTTCTTCTTCTTCTGTGATGATATCGAGCGCGGACAACTCGAACGTGAAACGAATCGTGAAATTGAGAACGTCCAAATCGTTTCGAGAGAAGGAAAAGTCGGTTATCGTCGTCGGGTCGACGGTTTTGAAAGAGATTTTAGAGCACCAAGGCGTCGTCGTCGACAACGGTAAAGGAACGAGAGGAGTGAGGGTGAAAGCTTTGTATGCGATGGAGGATGGAGACGCGGTGGAGGAGAATGTCGTGCGAGGTTTAGTCGCCGCGCGGAGCGAAGAAGGGAGGAGGTGCGCGTACGCGCGCGCGACGGCGAAAGTGATGAAGAAACTCGCCGGCGTGGAGAACGCTGATGGGATAGATATCGTCGCCGAGTTAGAAATGCCGGAGATCAGAGAGGTTCGGGATGTGTTTACGAAACAACAAAAAAATAGCGATAAGAAAGTAGAGAAAGTGTTGTGCTTAGACGGCGTGCAGGATCCCGGAAACGTCGGGACGCTTTTACGAACCGCCGAGGCGTTTGGATTCGACGCGGTTGGATTAGGCCCGAGAACGTGCGATCCGTTCAACGATAAGAGCGTGCGTTCGAGCAAAGGAACCGCGTTTCGGATGCAAATGTTTACCTGGAAAACGAACGAGGACTTTTTCGAGGGCATGGTGAATGGCGGCAAGTTTGAGTTGAAACGAAACGTGTTGGCGGCGATGCTCGCGGGTGAGAGTTGCGTGGACGTTTCCAGAGAGTTGAACGGCGATAGTAGTAATAATAGTAATAATGACAATAGAGTGTGCTTAGTTTTAGGTAGCGAAGGACAAGGCGTGAGCGAGGAAATTGCGAGTTCTGTTCGTGCGGTTACGATTCCTACGCCAGGCGTCACGGAAAGTTTGAACGTCGCTGTTGCCGGCGGAATATTAATGTCCAGCCTCACCATTAGATGATGATGACAGAGAGCTACTTTATGTGTGGTAAAATAATAGTGATGCTATGAACTACTAGAAATTAAAATCAATCCTCTTCCGCGCCTATCCACCCATTCTTCGTTCTAATTCTCAACGGGAACACTTTAGCAAACTTCTGGTACGCGAACACGGCGAAATCGAACGAGTGAACGCTCACCACTCCTTGCACTTGATCAAAATAATGGTACGGTGCCGTTGCTTTCGCTTTACTCGTGTACGGCTCAAACCCGTATAAATCTAAACTCTCGCACCGTTGCATCATGAAGTTTACCGCGTACCATCCGCTCATCGGTTTATCGTGAAACTGTTTCTTCTTCTCCTTTTCGATGATTTCTTTCAGAACGTTCCATAAATCGTGCGCTCGATTGACAAAGCCCGGGTGCAAAAATTGCACCTTCAAACTCTTCCCGTACTTTTTCACCAGCGGTTCAAATATCCGCTTCCTATTCGTCGGCGAGCTGCCTTCGAAGAACAACGCCACCGAATCTGGTCTCGAATTCTCCCATCCTTTCTCGACCAACCGTCGAGCGTTCTCTCGATTGCTAAAATCATACGTCGTCTTCACGCCAACGTCCCTCTTAAAATTCTTCACCGGCGCAAAATTCACCCGCATCACGGCATCGTGGCCATCGATTTCCTCGCCGAATTGAGACTTCAACAGCGTCCCGCTATTCCCGACCAACGCGCACGCGCGGTGCGTCTTCGTCGCCGCGCTCTCCTCCTCCGGTAACGTCTCCCCCAACACATCCCCGAGCTGAAAGTGCGTCTTCTTCCCATTCACGTCCGTATACTTCACGTCGTACTTATCCGTGCTCGCGTTGTCTTTCGCTATGATTATCGCGCTGTAATCTCTATCCGACGCGTGCGCGTACGCGTGCGCCTTTCGGCCGAATTTGTCCAAGTCTCGCTCTCGGAGCAAGCGAGAAACAATCGCGTCGCCTTTTATTACTTCTTCTTCTTGTCGTCGTCTCTGGCCGCTGTTCGTGACCACGATAGTTTCCTCCTCTTCGTTATCGTTGTTTCTGCTGTCGTTCTCCTCTTCTTCTTCCTCGGAGCCGTCTTCTAACTCCATCGGGTTTCCTCGCATCATCGTCATCGTGTTTTCGTCGTTAACGCTCTTGTTGAGCGCTTGCAAGCGATTGCTCACGGTAATCGCAGAATACGAGCGCTGCGCGAAGAGGAATAAAAACGCGACGAGGAAAACCCACTTGATGTTTTTCGTCCTCTGGCGAGATTTCGCGGTGAGCGGGCGGTTGGAGCGGTGGAGGAGGCCCGCCATCTTTTCGTGTGTGTAAGTGTGTTTACGAGGGGAGATAAAAAAGTGTGGCGCGTTGAAAAGATACGACGAGAGAAAGCAAAACGGACGACTTTAGAGAGCCGCGATGACATTTACAATCTAAAATATTTCTACGATGCTACTACTATTACTACTGATGCTGCTAGTTTCT
>Ga0255766_10001566_pt1 | contig 20820 bp, 21 predicted proteins | sample 071ome_23_FD_179966 | JGI IMG/M metagenome (GOLD analysis project Ga0255766, IMG submission 179966) | Coastal salt marsh microbial communities from the Groves Creek Marsh, Skidaway Island, Georgia - 071403BT metaG (version 2) | ecosystem: Environmental > Aquatic > Marine > Intertidal zone >... | reverse complement strand
ATTAAGTACTCGTTTTTTGATAGTTAAGAAAAATTGATTATAAATATAAATAGGAAATAGGATAAACGATGTCGCATGTAGAAAAGTATAAAGTCGCCAGTGCATATACAGAGATGCATCATATAGATAGCGATGAGAATTCAAAAATAAAATCTATATACGAGAGAAACATCTGGAAATTAAAGAGTAAATAAAAAAGACAAGATAAGCATGGTTAAATAACATACAATAAATAAATGTTAATGGATTACTTTCTCATCAAGAAGATAAGCAGAAATGCGATATAATTCATAATAGAGATAAAAACGCCGTTTAAAATATGTTAAATATTGTAAAGAGTATATTTACAATAGGAAGAACACCATAAATATTTACGAGAATTCATACATAGCCAAACAAATGCAACAGCGGATAAAAAATACTATGCTATGAGAATATCATTGACACAAATGAAAGTTTAGGGGAGTTATAAAACTACACATCCAATAGCATATAGTAGTGCTTTAACCTGGGATTTTACAAGTGGAGCAACTATTTATAAAACATTTTGAGTACATAATTTTTTAAATCTCTAACATTTTAAAAAGTTTATAAAAATATAAAAAAAATAAAATTATGTACTCATTTTTATAAGACACTTAAATGAAAAATATATGTAGTGATAATTTGACAGATAAAGAATATCTAGAACATATGATACCACATCATCAAGTAGCAGTAGATATTAGTATAATGCTACAAAAACAAAGTAAATCTGTTAAAATGCAAGATATATTGAGAAAACTAATATGGATACAAAATTATGAGATTACTATGATGAAAGATATGCTAAATACATTACCAGACAATCTATCTTCGGGAATTAATAATAACAGTTATATTAAAACAGTTTCAGATTTTATAGAACCTAATAAATTAGGTTTAACAAATACCTATTGCGATCCACATTTCTTTGATCCAGAAAAACATATGAAACATATGCACCATATGAAATTAGATGATATAGTTTATATAGAACATATGATACCACATCATCAAGTAGCCGTGGATATGAGCAAAATATTAATTAAAAATACTAAAAATGATATGATGTTATTTTTAGCTTATAGAATTATAAAAAGTCAACAAGATGAAATAATAATGCTCAATGATTACTTGGAATCGCTAAAAACAAATAAAGATTTTGTTTATCAATCTGAATTATTACTAACATATATTTGAGTACATAATTTTAAAAATCTCTAACATTTTAAAAAGTTTATAAAAATCTTAAAAAATAAATAATGTTCTCTTTTTAACTCGTTACTCATTTTTAAAAACTCGTAGAAGTATTTGTATTATTTTTTAAACTAATATTATAACCAGTAATATTAACATTATCATAGAATATAGTTAAGATGTATTAACAATAGTTTTGCATTTTCCTATAAATAAGCAATATCTTATTTTATAATAATAGAAATGATTAAATGCCCCTTATGCTCAATAGATATTATTATTAATCTACTAGATACTCATTTATTTTTAATACATGATATTAAAAAAACAAAAGAATTAAAGAAAATCGTCTATAATTTTCGAACACATAATAATCTACCTTGATTATCAGTATGCTGTAATTTTTTAACTGCATTATTCTTGTTTTTCTCCAATAAACATCCATTCAACTTCAATATCATCGCTTGTATTTTAACAATTAAACTTTTATAATACCATTATCAAATATTTGATTATTTCTTAAATATAAAAATGGATTATTATTTTAAGCTACAAAAATATTACTTTTATATAATTTAATAGGCATATTAATATATATATATGTATATAAAAATATAATTTATTAATATATTAATGTTGGATTACAAGTTTTATAGAATAGTTAGTAATTATCATAATATAGTTGTTAATAACAAAAGCAATAATGTTAGAAGCAGTTTAATTAATAAATTATTAACAAAATATAAAATCAATGAAAATAAGGTATTAGCTAATAATATAATGATATATATGTACTCACACTTAATGTATTTTGGATGTATATAAGTAAAAATTGATATATATAACATTTAAATTATATTAATAACAATGAATATCAACGAAGATATTATTGATTTAGTGTGCGAACATATAAATTATAAAGAATATGCAAAAGCAGCCAGGATATCAAAAAGATTTGCAAAAAATATAAATAATATACCAATAAATACCAAATATAAAAATATCTATAAAAATAATACTAATGATGATTTTATATTATATTATTTAAAACTAATAGCAAAGAAATATAACTATAAATTTTCAATTAATAAAGAAATATATACGAGGAGAGTACTCGATTTATACTGGTGGGATTTTAATAGCTATAAAAATCTTAAATGTCCTCTTGTATTATGTGATTTTCTAGACATTTCACTTAACGCACTAAATAGAAATTACTCTCAAATTGCTAATTTTATCAAAAATATTAATAATAGATATAATAATGTACCAATTACAATCAAATCATTTAGCACAATAATGTCATTTCTAATATCACAACAAATAATAACTGATAAAACTATATTAAATATTAATTCATATGGAAACGTAACAATAGTACTATATAGATTATGTACTGCTATTATAGTGTTTGAATTTAATCGCGAATGTTATAATAGAAACATTCTAGATAATGATAAAATTCAACCGATGATTAATTTGCAAAAAGAAAAAAGCTTAGAATTTATAGAATATTTAAATAGTATTAAAACAGCATATCCAAAATATATATATAATATAATAATAAACAAATTAAAAGAATATTCATAATAATTTTGTTGTAAATTATAATAGATTATGATGATTAAATGTCCGATGAATAATATAAATAATAACAAAAATGTTATAAGTTTAATGTTACTAACTATGTTACTTATTATAGTAATAATATATTATAATAAAATTAAAAATAATAATAAAGAATTATTATAAATTATTTTTTTACATATTAATTAATATTTTACAAAAATTAATATTAATTTAAAAAAATAAACAATATTAGTAGATTAGATATATGGTATATGAAAAAATACTTTTATTATTATTTCTAATAATATTTATAATTGCCATATACTATATTAGTAAAACTTGCTATAAACATAATAGTATTCTAGAAAAGTTTAGTAAAAAACAACTATATAAAAATGCCAAGTTTAGAGATTGTCAAGTTTATTTTACAAAAAATAAAGAAAAATGTGACGAGGATTATAAATCTGATAATAATAACACATGTAAGTATAAATTTAAAGACTGGAAAGAATTAGATGAAATAAAAGATAGTAATAATAATGTCTATAAATATGCCAATAAAGTTTATGTTGATAATAAATTAAATGAATCAGATTATAAAAATGTTCTAGAAGAAACGAGATGTTTTTATAAACTAGGTGATGAAGATGACAAATCAGGAGATAATGTTACAACTATTGATAGTATAGCTTATAAATATCAAGACTTTTATCCATTTAGTATAGAAAGCAGTATTTGTGGTGTAACATATCCTACAAAAACGGAACTAAAAGGAAAAAAGTTTTATGAGTTTGTATTGGATAATAATAATAATATTGTAAATATAAATAAAGTAGATATTTTACCTGGACAAAATGGATTTAAGGTAGATGATAGTTTCAGCATTGAAAAGTTTGTGGAAAAATACGGAAATGGTTTAGAATATAAATCAAATAATGAATTTAATATTTATCAGGTTTCAAAATTTCCCGATATTAATGTTAAAGTTCACAAATTTACATATAATTATTTATGTTATAACACACAAATTATAAATTATAATATTATAACAACAAAAATAAACATAGGCAATATTATTAATTTGCAAAATAATAGTGTAATAGTTAGACCTACTAATAATGGTAATAATATAGATACTAATATATCTGGAATTAATTGGAATAATTTTAAGAATAGTAATCCAAATCTTAGAGAAGACAAAAGACAATCAATTATAAATGCATTAATAGCCAGAAAAAATGTTCTTCAAGATGAATTAAAAAATAAAAATAAAGAAACAGCAATAATATTAGCAAAAATAAAAGAAAATATTGTTGATAATGGTGTTGCTAATAAATATCAATTTACAAAATATATTGATACTAATAGTAGTTTATGGAATCAAGATAATTTTTTAAATAAATTCAATGTTTTTAATTATAAGAGACAATATTTAACAAAATCAGCAAATGCGCCAATTGATTATACAAATGTAGAAGTATCTATAAGAATCAAAAATAATTTCAAAGAAGGATTAAAATATATTAAAGTTGATGGTTACTATAATAATAATGCATATGCTGGTGATAATTATCGATATATTAAATCAAAAATAGAACATATCAGAAATAAAGAATTTATAAATGAATTGCATCAAGATAGCGGAGAAAATATAACAAATTTTAGAGGTCTCTATAATTTAACAAGTGGAAAACAAAATCCGAATGTTGATCATACTTATACTATGTGGTTTTCGGGATATTTTTATGCACACGAAACTGGAAATTATAAATTCGGTACAAGATCCGATGATGCTTCACATATATTTATAAATGATGAATTAGTAGTTGATAATGGTGGTAATCATGGTATGAGAACAGTTGAACAAAATTATGGGACCATTAAAAAAGGAGATATATGTAAATTAGATATATATTTTGGAGAAAATGGTGGTGGTGATAATTTAGAAATATTTTGGAAATTAAATAATAGTAATAATATTTATAGTTCAGAGTGGAATAATAAAACATGGATTTATCATACCGATCCGGATGTTAATCCAACAAATCATAGTAGTAAAATACCAACTATGAAAGGAAATAAACAATATGTAGATGGACGAGAACATAAACTATCATATAAAACAGCACAAGATAACAGTGGTGATATATATTATGAATTTAAAAACACAGATTTTATATATGAAGTTATTGTCAATAGGGATGTTGATGCAAGAGTTCTAGTTATAGGCGGAGGAGGAGGTGGCGGCATGGATATGGGTGGAGGTGGAGGTGCTGGTGGATATATTGAAGATAATAATTTAAGTTTAAAAAAAGATAATAAATTAACTATAAGAGTTGGTAAGGGAGGTAATGGTGCACCGGAAGGCGGAACATCACAACAGGGAAATTATCATCAATTTAAATTAAAAGCTAAAAATGGCGAAAATACAGTTGTTAAACTTAATAATCAAGAAAAATATAAAGCATTAGGAGGTGGTTATGGTGGAAGTTCATATTATTATTATACACCAGGTATAAATGGTGGGGATGGTGGATCAGGTGGTGGCAGTGGTGGATATTTTTCTTCTGCAAATTATGGTAAATCAGGAAAAACAAGTGATTCTTCGCAAGGAAATGATGGTAAAAATCAGTATGATGTATATACAGCAGGTGGTGGTGGTGGTGCTGGAAAACCATCATATGGTTCAGATGGTGGCAAAGGAAAATCATCAAATATAACTGGGAAATATATTTATTTTGCAGGAGGTGGTGGAGGTAGTGGTTATAGGTACAAAGGTGGAAATGGTGGTGATGGAGGAGGAGGTGGTGGAGCTTGTGGGCAAACAAAAGGTGGGATTGGATATAATACAGGAGAAAATGGTGGTGGTGTCTATACAAATCGATGGACATATATACCAGGTGGTAGAGGTGGAGATAATACCGGTGGAGGTGGAGGTGGTGGTTCACATTGTTCACAAAACTATAGATATAATAGAGGTGGTAGAGGTGGTTCAGGTATTGTAATACTTAGAATTGCCAATAGTCCTGTTAATAAACTAGCAAAATGTAATTATTATATACCACCATTATCAGAAATAACATCATATCTGGAAAAATCAGACGTATTAGAATCTAAAATTAATTTTGAAGTTAGAAATGCAGCAAATCCAAAATCACTATTTTATTCATCTTATATATATTTAAAAAAAGGGTATTATAAATTCAATTTTGATATTGATACATCAAGTCATAATGATTTATTTATGAAATCCAAGATAATTATTTATGATAATAAAGAAAAAACTAATTTTATATCAGTTTTTAAAGATAATATGGTAACAAAAAAATGGGTATATATACCAGCTACTAATTATTATATATTTGATATATCAATAGTATATATTAGCGAAAATAGTAATAGCATACCTTTTAAAATAAAAGCGAGATATACTAATGAAGAAAAAAGTAATAAATTAGATTTTTCTAGCACTGAATTAAATATTAATAATTATGAAGCAGTAACAGATGCCAATAAATTCAAAGACATGTCTTATTATATTTATTATCACGACAAAGACTATTTATCTGGAATAAAAGATATAACAGATCAATATAATAAAGATTTCAATCGTTTTTTAGAATCTTATTATTTACTCAATAATTCATTTGGATACGTTATTAATTACTTTAAATTGCTAGGAAAAACAAATAATGAAATTAAAAGTGATAGAAATATACAAAAAATAGATAAATTACTAGAATATTTAAATAATATAGATTTAAGAAAATATCTTGATTCATCTGGTGAATCAAAATTAATAGAAAATAACTTAATAAATAACATTTTCGCTGAAAATACAATAATTAATATAAATGATTATATTACATTTAATCAATATAGACAAGAAGATAAAAATAAATTAAAGGGAGCAGATAATAAATTTAATATGTTTAGCCATGGCCCACGTTCATTATATATAGAGATATTTTAATACAATTATATATGATAATATCAAAATATACACTATATATAGCACATTATATCCGTTATCACATTATAATACATATATAGCAATACTAATATATTTAAGCTGGTTATACAATGATAATTATTGTTTATTATTGTTATGGTGAAACATGTATGTGTTTGTTTACAAAAATAAAGCGCGTTAGTAGAGGTGAGAAATATTTGCTTTTAAGTTCTCAAATTATTAAATTTTTTTTGTTGCCTTAGGCTTTGTGACTTTTGGTTTAGATGGCTTTGGTTTGGTAGGCTTTGTGGCTTTTGGTTTGGTCGGTTTTATGACTTTTGGTTTGGTAAGATTTGGTTTAGTAGGCTTGGTGGCTTTTGGTTTGGTAGGCTTTGTGGCTTTTGGTTTGGTAGGCTTTGTGGCTTTTGTCTCGCTAAAATTTTTAACATTGTTTATTTTACTTAATTTTAAAATTAAATTATTTAATATTTTATTAGTATTTATTTTTTTACCACCTTCTTGTGCACCTTTTTGTGCACCTCTTTGTGCACCTTCTTGATCGGAGGTGGTCTCGTCGAGTTTGGTGGTTGTTTGTTTGGGTTTTACGGCCTGATTTTGATATCCATCAATATATCCCTTAACAACAGCTAAAAAATTATTAACAAATATTATATTTAATTTTAATTTCTTAAAATGTGCTATCATCAAAGCATCCAATGCTTTTAAATTATATTTTTCAATATTTTTGTCAAACTCTTTAATTGCTCCTTTACCACTAGTATTTACATATAAAAATATATAATAAATGTCATTTAAAACTACTATTACACAATTATCAAATTTATTCATATATTCAACTATATTATTTTTATTTAAATTACCATTATCTACATTTATATTTGGTTCATAGTATTTGGCTTCTGTTATATTAGATGTAATTATTTTTAAATTTTTATTATCTATTATATCATCTTTTTTAATATTTAGCGGAGTATCTTTATTTTCTTTTTTATAAAAAATTAATTTTACATTTATATTTTCTTTTTTTGCTTCAAATTCTGTTCTATTTATATTATCCTCAAATGAAAGTGCACCAAAAGTAAAGTTATTACCTCCAACTATCTTTTTGTTTTTACTTTTTGATAAAGTTTTGTTCATACATATACTATTATTTAGGTATATAATTTAAATTATTAAATATTATTAAAGAACAAAGAAAAATATGGTTTTTCTAAAACAATTTGAAGAGTATGCGAATAATTCTGGCTATACGCAAAATGAGATTAATATGATGATTAATTATCTAAAAATATTAAATAAAATTACATGGTCAAAAAATTTAAAAAATTCACCTGATTATTTTGGTTATAATTATGCAAAAATTAATTTTGATAATATTTATAATAAAATAGTTAATACTTTTTTCTACGATCATGGCGGAAAAAAAAATAATGAAACATTAACCATATATGATAATAATGGTAAATCGCTTGTGTATAAATATAAAGATGAAGCTAATGAAAGTATTACAAAATTATATATGGTAGATACAACAATTTTAAAAAAAATTAACCAATTATTTGTAAATGCTACTGAAATCCAAAAAGAAAAAATATTTACTAAATTACCTGATAGAACAATTGGAAAAATATTTGAAGAAATTAACAATATATTATTTATTGATGATAAATATGAAACTTTTTTAAGGCATTTAAAATTCGAGTATTTAGAACCAGTAAATGAAAATGAAAATAAAAGTCATGCAACTAAGTATATGAATGATGAATTATTAAAAGGAAAAGATGCCGCCGATAAATATTATTTTCATACCAAATTTTTTATGAAATTAATTACAATTTTTATAGAAGAAATTAATGAATCTAATAAAGATAAAAAATTTTTTCAAAGTATTTATAAAAATGAAATAGAATTAGAAAAATTAAAGGATAATGTCAGAAAATTTAAAAGTAAAAAGAGAAAAAAACCGGATCAGGTGCAGACGCAGGAGGTGACGAAGAGGCAGAAGCAGATGCAGGAGGAGACGAAGAGGCAGGAGCAGATGCAGGAGCAGATGCAGGAGGAGGCGGCGAAGGAGAAGGAGGAGAGGGAGGATGATGCAGCACCACCAGCAGCAACACAAGCGACACAAGCAAATAGACCAAAAACAGCACCACCAGCAACAAGACCAGCAACAGCAGCACCAGCAAAAAGACCAGCAACAGCACCACTAAAAACATTAAATAAAATGGATAATGTGTCTGTCTCCTCCCCCTCCCTATATGATGTATCTGATGATTCTGATGAATTTGATGATTCTGATGAAGAGAAGGAAGAGGAGGTGAGGGAGGAGGAGTATACATCATATACATCAGATTCATCAGAATCATCACCGGAAACACCACCAGACAATAATTTAATTGATGCTAGTAATGAAAATTTTATAAATAAAGACTCGTTAAAAAATTTAAATGATTGTCTTGATAATGATATAAAAAAATTCCGAAAAAGTAATCCGGATAGTCATGTAATTAATTTAATAATAAAAAACCAAAACAATATTCTATATCCTTTTTTTAAAGAAATTAAAATTACATCATCAATTCAAGATGTAAATTATCCAAATAAAATAAAAAACGAAATATTAGAAAAAATAATTGATGATACATACAAATATTTTAAAAAAAGTTGTTTTAAACCTGATTCAAATGATTTATCAAGATATCAAAAAATTTTAATTGCATGCGAATTTATATTAAAATTTTATAATTATTTAAAAAAATTTAATTCATTAGGTCATAGCAGAAAAGATGATATAATAAAAATTATTGAATTTTATAAAAAATTGTATGATGTCTTTTATAAAATGACTATTAAAGAATTTTTAAATTCTGATAATTTTACATATTTAAATGATGAAGATATAGATAATTTAATAAAATTATATGGTTATATTAAAGATAAAAAATATAAAATACATGTAATATGTATAACAGATAATATATTAAATAAATATTATCCCAAATATAGGTTAGAAAATCATGAATTAATTATAATATTAAAAGAAGAATTTACAAATAAAATATTAAGTAAAATAAATAATCAAGAAAATAAAAATATAATTTCAGAAATATTTAAATTTTATTTTAAAAATATAAATGATATAAATTGTAATGAACAAAGAAGAGCAATTACACCGGATGTTGATGTATCTGATGATTCTGATGAAGAGAAGGAAGAGGAGGATGATGCAGCAACACAAGCAAATAGACCAAAAACAGCACCAACACCATCACCACCAGCAATAAAACCAGCACCACCAGCACCAACACCATCACCACCAGCAGCAACACAAGCAACAGCACCCAAAGAAAAAAACCAACTAAAAACACTATTTCTACTAGATTTATTGTTTCCAAATAATATAAACGCTGAAGAAGCAGCAAAAGCAGCAAAAGCAGCAAAAGCAGCAGAAGCACCCAAAGAAAAAAACCAACTAAAAACACTATTTCTACTAGATTTATTGTTTCCAAATAATATAAACGCTGAAGAAGCAGCAGAAGCAGCAACAAAAGCAATAAAACCAGAAACAAGACCAGCAACAGCACCACCAGCAACAAGACCAGCAACAGCACAACCAGCAAAAAGACCAGCAACAGCACAACCACAAACATCAGTAGAAAATAAAATATTAAATTATATTTTTGAATATGATAATGAAGAAATAATAAAAAAAAGAATAAAATTATTAAATGCAAACTATAATTTAGATTTACAAGATAATGATATAAAATTAATTGCATCAAATAGTGATTTTGCCAAAGGTATACTTGATACAAAACAACAAAAAACAAGTAGCAATGAAAGCGATATTACCACAAGAGATGTTAATACATTCATTGATTTTTTAGCAAATTATAAGTTTAGCTATAATCATATTGATATGGATGGTGATATAAAAAAATTAATAAAATTATACAATAAAGTTGGCATAATTATTAATAAAGAAACTGCTGAAACAATGTTAAAAGCATATTTTCCCAATGGTAAATTAGAAAAATCTAAATTAGAATACTTATATAAAATAGATGATGATAATTATGTTAGACCTTCTAATGAAAGTGAAAATTTAAGAGCCTTTAATATATTTTTGAAAAGCTTAGATAAAAAAAATATAAATAATGTATTTAATATAGTTTATAGTGACGCAAATCATCATAATAAACATAATGAAGAAACAAAAAATGTATTCATAAAATTATTTTCTGACAGCAAAGGTAACTTTGATATTAGTTCTATATCAAAATTATTTTAATTTATAATTATAAAATGGAGTATTGGGTTCAATTAGCATTGATAGTTACATTAATGAATATAACATGGTTTATACTTGTTAAATATTTTGCTAAAACAGAAGATAATATTATAATTACATGTTATTTATCTATCTTTTCAGCATTCTTAGCTATTATTGTGTTGATATACAAATATTATGAAAATAAAGTAAGTATAATACCTGTTAATATAACTGGTATATTTATACTTTCTATATTACATTTTTCAGCTTATATTGCTCTTGTAAAAGCAATAGATTATTCAAATAATCCTGGATATATTAGAGCATTTGTTGGATTAGAAATATCTATATTAGCTGTATTTTATGCTATTTATTATAAAGAATATATGAGTTCATATAAAATAATTGGCATTGCAAGCATAGCATTCGGTATTATACTAATATCATGTTTTAGCTAATTAAATCCATGTGGTCTCAACCAATTTGACACACATATATTATCATTTTTAACACTATGAGAAAAGAAACAATCACACTTAATATGGCAAAATTTACTCCTTCTTGTTAAATATTTAGGTACATCATTATTAATTTTTATTGTATTGTTTGAGATATTATATTTTGGATAAGTATTATTAATAAATGCAGGTGTGACTTTCATATTTTTTCCTGTAAATAACATATAATTGTTATTTAGAATTGTTAAATAAACTAAAAATGAAATAAACTTTAACATCATTAAAGTATAATAATGACTATTTTTTATATAAAAAATATATATTTTTTTGTTTTTTTCAATTATTATAATATATATGCTCGCGTTTATTCGCTAATAAAATCTTTGAGCTTTTGCATCACGATGCATCCGTCTCTAATGCGGTCATCAGTATCGAAATCATCGTCATTGTAGCGCGAGAAGCATCCGTGACATACACGTAGATTTATTACAGAAACACTGCCATCATTAGAAAGTGGCCAATTAAAATGTTTGTACCTACCACCACTATGTGGTTTGTAGCAATGATATGGCTCACTACCGATATTGAGTGGTTCAGGCTCAGGATCCACCGAGCAGCAAGGGCCACAGCAGAACTTGACATTCTTAGCATCAATAAAGACATTGTAGGACATTATTTTGTCTTTCCAGTTGTTATCTTATATACTAAGAAAGTTGTTTTCTTTGCAAAGTTGATTGTGGTGAGAAGGCTTCTTGTCAAGAGTTTCAACAAGCAGATATTGGGTAGGCTGTGCCTAATAAATACAAAACAGGTTTACGATCAATTTTTTTATAAATCAGAACATATTTATTATATTCATAATAATTAGAATAATTAATGTCTGGTTCAAGAGCAGTTGACGTATCATTATATAAATTATTGTTAACAGCTATATCTAAATTACCAGAATCTACTGTAAAAGCTTTAAAAAAAGATACAAACAACTTAGCAGGCCCAAATAAAAAAATTAAGCAAGAAGCTTGTCAAGAATATTTAAAAGAGTACAAAAAGTTTGTAAATAAAAAAATAGGTAGTATAACACATCCAGTAACAAAAAGAAAATTAAAAAATGAAGATAGAATTCATTTTATAGCAAATCAATGTCGTGAAGCATTTAAAACGAGTTTATCTGGAAGTAAAAGCAGTAGTAAAAGCAGTAGTAAAAGCAGTAGTAAAAGCAAATCAGATGATGAAGATAGTCCTTATAAAAACTTAAAATTACCATTAGATTTTGAGGATATAGATAAAATACTAGAATATCCCACAAAAACAACAGCAGTAAAAGAAAAACATTTGATGAGTTTATTTAAAAAAACCAAAAACCTTACTATTACACAAGCAACAGAATTATTAAAAAAATATTTAGAAGATCCTGCTATTACGGATTCAAACGTATTATTATATAGAAAGATAGAAGATGATATTAGAAAATATGTACCAATTTATAATCCATTTATGCAAGCTGCGACTTTTAACAAATATGTTAAAAATACTTATTTTGAAAAAACCGGTTATTCACCAGCAACAGAAGTAATATTAAAAAAAGCGAGTACTTTATTTAATGAAGCTATATTCTATAGTGATAATAACAAAACTGCTGATGATTTTAAAAGAAATTTAAAAGAAAATTATTATAAGTATTATGGAATAGAATTTATGTTACTTCAATTAAAAAAGCTTTATAGATATAGACATATTAGCAAACAAGCACAATTATATTTAAGACTCATTGATAAATTAATTGAAGATACTATAAATATTACGGATTCAGATGCTTCAATATCTTTTGAAAAATCACCAGACTGGTCTGCTTCACCTGTTAATCCTATTTTAAAAGCTGAATATAAAACAAACAAAAAAACTGAATTAGCCAAAATTATGGATGTTCGTAAAGAATATGCTGGAAGTATTAATGATGCTGACTTTTATACTATGGAAGAATGGAAAGATATGTCTCTAAAAAAATTAAAGAGTGTTATAGTAATTCCTTACAAAGAAAATGGAAAAATATACGCGAATGCATATTATGTTAAATCATTATATAAGGCATGGTATATGGCAGTAAAAGATAGACAACCATTTTTAAATCCAGCAAATAGAAAAGAATTTAAACCAGAAGATAAAGCAAAAATATTAGAAGTAATTCAAGATTTATATCCAGGACTAAAAGAACCAAGATATGGGACAACAGGTGGAAGAAGTGATATAACTGTTAGTTATACAAATAATTACCATACAACTAACTTTATAAAAATACATTATAGATATTCATGTGAAGAAAATTACTTTTGCAGACATTTATTATTGAAAATAGAATTTCCATCTAGTTTCGGATATACTGATGATAATAGCCCGGATAACGAATATTCTGTACCATTAGCTTATAATCCAACATTTTTATTTGATATGATAAATACTTTAATGAGACAAAATAAAATAATTAGCAAAAAGGTACCATTTAAAATAGCGGAACCCTTTAAAGAACTTAGTAATTTAGATAGAATAATAACTAAGACCGAATACATGAGATTTTTTGATAAATTAAGATTAATGCTTTAAGTTTTATAGTTTAGAACGTTGGTCAATATAATAGCATTTATATCCTGCATTTGTAAGTATTTTTATATATCTGGATAATTCATTAATATGTATTTTTGTACTTGGTATTAAATTTTTAATAGCATCTATATCATAGTAATTAATAGTAATATATTCATTATTTTTAATAAATATTACGTTATTATTTTTATCACAAAATGATGTATTCATTTTTAATAATTAAATATAAATATTTTTTATATAAAAACGAGTACATAATTACTCATATATATAATTTTTTAAAGGGATTATAAAATTTAAAGAAAAATAAAAATTATGTACTTAAAACATTACTTTTTTTTATTTTTTTATATTTAAAAATAGATAATTGTTCTATTTAGCACTATCTTATAAAAATCGCGTATTAATATACTATTTGCTATTGATTACATTCTTCACCGCCTCTTTGTCTTTGTCCTTGTCTTTGTCCTTGTCTTTGTCCTTGTCTTTGTCCTTGTCTTTGTCCTTGTCTTTGTCCTTGTCTTTGTCCTTGTCTTTGTCCTTGTCTTTGTCCTTGTCTTTGTCTTTGTCTTTGTCTTTGTTTTAATTTATTTGCTCCACCTAAAAGTTCATTATTTGTTTCAAAATTTTCTTCATTTTTAGATGAATCTAAATTTTCTAAAACTTCGCCAACTTCGCTAACTTCGCCAACTTCGCCAACTTCGCCAACTTCGCCAACTTCGCCAACATCACCTCCTTTGCGTACTTTGCGTACTTTTGAAACTTTCTTAGCTACCTTAGCCATAAGTTTTTTAGCGCACATTTTTTTGTAGTTAACATAGCTCATCATTCTACCTTTACGCATAACATATAATTTAGAGCTACCAGTTTTTTTGTAAACAACAACTGGTGTTTTTCTGCCTTCAATATTCTTCTTTCCTGCTTTTTTATAATCACCCATTACTTTCTATTATTATATGAGAAAAATTTATTAAACGCATTAAAGTTATTTGTATTTCTTATACTTTTCTATTGTAATTTTTTCATTATGAAGTTCAATAATATCAGTATTATTTGGAATAATATTATTTTTATTTTGCGATTCTATTTTCTGTTGCATAAAATCCCCCTTTTCTTTATCTGTAATTATACTTGATAAACCTATTATTTTGCGGTTTAAGATATATTCAATAACAAAAAATGCTACAAATATAGTAAATATCCAAGCAATAAAAAGCAATATAAAATTAAATATTTTAGATAAAATATAAAAAATAACAGGATATTCTTTAACTTGCAAATGCATAATATTAATAGCGTAAGAAGATATTGATATTCCCATCGGTTTAAAAATATCATCTATAATATTCTTAATAAAATCAGATGTAGCAATACCAATAGTAAATCCAGATGCAGCGATCAAAACCTGATTTTTAAAAGTATATTCTTGAAAATCTTTATAAAACTTTTTAATCAATAAATTAGAATCCATATTATTATATATGGAGTTAATTATTTTCTTCACGAATACTATCAATCACCTTTAATACTTTATCACATTTATTCTTATCATTCATAGTAGAAACAATATTACTAATTTTTCTTAGCCTATATTCAAGTTTAGCTTTAATACTAAATCCTTTTAAAGCGTAATATTCAATATCTTCCATAGTTGCAAACTTATATTTATTAAGAAGATTATCATTATCGCCAGTTTCATAATCAAACTCATTTTTAATATAAAATGTTAGAATGCGACTTTTAATAGAACCATAAGAACGACCAATACTATTTGCAATTTCTTGAATGTTATTAGGCGTAATTACACTTTTTTTAACAATATCTTTTAATTTATTATCATCATCTTCTTGCCATCTTTTGCAATGGTTAAAAGCATTTAGTTGTTTTATAGTAGGTTCAATAGATTCAATAGACACTTCTGAAATTTGGGTATTTTGAGATTTTTGCATGCTTCTGGTCATTACAGTCATAGTTTTTTTGATAATATTAAACTCAATAAATACCTATCAATTTTTATTATCTTTGCTTATATAAAAATTAATTATTTTAAATTATAAAATATGAATAATAGAGTTATAGATGAAATTGATATTGAAAAAGAACTATGTTTAATGTTAAAAAAAATACCATCCGTTGATAAAAAATTTATCTTTTTTTATATGCATAGAGAAAGATCTATAAAAAAAATCTACTTTAATAAATGGAAAAAACTAATTAAATAAAATATGCGTAGAATGTTTATTCCAAATATCATGGCAAAAAGTTTTAAAACCTCCTTCATTTTTACTACCCCATGCTAAAAATCTTTGAACACCAGAAGCGTTCTTAAAGAAGGCTACAAATTCTATATATATTTTATCATCATCTTTAAATGCATTTAAATTCTTGGGAATATTCATATATATTCCGTCTTTAAATTTAAGCTGATAATATTTACTAATATCATTATTTGATATTGGTATAAAATATCTATGGTCAGCACTCCACGTCAATTGATTATAATGTGTATTATTAAGTATATTTTGAATTCTATAATTACCCTCCCAATTATTTTTAAGTATAATATAATTAATAGTTGTATAATTATCAAATTCATATATATCATTAATATCAATATTAGTGTAATTTATTTTAGTTACATTACCATTATCATGTAAATCCCGTAAATTAATTCTTTCATTGATATTTATTTTTTCATTAAGCAAACTATCTTTTTTAAGTATAAACTCTTTAAGATTACCATTAATACCGTCATATGATAAATGTAATCCGGTACGAATATCATTTTCTTGAATATATTTTTCTGTTAACCATACATTAAATGATATAGTATAATTAGTATTATTTATGTTATTTTTATCAATAAGATTTTCAACTATTGCATTTCTAGGTATATATGGACTACAAGTAATACTACAATGACATGGGCGTACTACAAGTGTTCTTAATATATTAGCATAATTATCTAATTTATCATAAACATGAGTATGTTTTAATTTAATAATTCTATTAGCATACAAATGTTCTGTTTTATAATATTCCTTATTATTGTCATAATATCTTTTTTGCTTTTTGTAATAAGTAGGTAAAAACATAGTATTATTAATAATTTTTGTACTTTTAATTTTATTATTTTTACAAACATAATTGCTCAACACAATATTATAAAACCAATATTCGGGATTAGCAACAATATCATTACGCGTTTCAATAAAATCAATATTATTATAATAATACCAAGTGCCTATATAATTAGACTCTTTGTTATTATATGGAAATAACTTATTATTCCAATTCCATTTGTTATCAACATAATTAAAAGTATGTCTAACGGGATAAATAACAGAATACAAACTAAATGGTAAAACACAATTTATATATAATATTAATAATAAACTCTTCATTATTAATATTTAATATTTAAATATTTAAATAATAATAACATCATATGTATTTTTTAGGATTGATAACAAGGTGTAAAGATGAGTTTTTCATAGAAGAATTCTGTAATTATTATTTAAACCAAGGTGTTGACAAAATTTATATTATTGATGATGATAGTGTTGATAAATCAATTTACAAAAATTTAACTAATGAAAATATTACCATAATATATGAAAGTAATATTATAAAAAATAATTATGCAAATATACTTTATAAAAAAATAAAGCATAATTTTTTATGGATGATATACTGTGATGTTGATGAATTTATAACAACTAAAAAGTTCATAAATCATACAATAAGATATGAACTTGAAAATATATTTAAAGACGCGGATTGTATAAAAATACCATGGGTAATGATGTCATCAAATTACATAGAAAATAACCCAAAAAGTGTATTATTAGAAAATACATACAGATGGAATCATGATAAACGTCATAATAAAAGCTCTTCAAAATATAAGTTTAGATGTAGATATAATAGTATTGAAGTAAAATGTATATTTAAAACAGAAAAATATAAATCATTATGGGATCATCATCCAAGAGACAGTATAGGAAATTGCAAGATAGTTGATAGTATAAATAATAATAAACAAGTTTTATCGGCATTTTATAATAATTTAAGAGAAATAGATATAAAAAATGGAGTATTATTATGTTATCATTATAGAATAATTAGCAAAGAAAATTGTATTAACAAATTAAAAACAAATAAATGGTATATAAATGGCAGATATACACTAGCGGATCTGCTATCATTTGATTATCCTGAAATAATTGATAATACTTTAAAAAACAAGGCGATTATATATCTGAATACGTAATAAAAGTATTATAATCTCTTGATTCTATTTTATAGCCAATACCTGTATATAATTTAATAATTGTATCAATATCAATTTTTTTAGTTAGTTCATTTGTCTCAAATAATATTTTTTTTGGATAAAATATAGTTGGCAGATAATAAATATAATTATATAATGATTTTAAGATAATACTATCATGACCTTCTGTGTCAATTTTAAGATAATCTACATTTTTTACTTTATTTTTATAAAATAACTCGTAACATGGTATAACATCTACATCACATATAGTACAATAATTAGTAACATTATGTTTTAAATGCATGGGATGATATTTTTCAATACTATTACATCCTTTAAACCATTCGGGTAAATTATTATCTTTTATAATATTTTCAGGAATATAATATACTTTTGTAGTATATTTTTTATCAGATATACCAATATTTATTTTTTTAACATTATTTTTATCTGGTAGTTGATCTAAATAATACTTAATAACATCAATAGAAATGCCTAATGTATTATCAGAAGCATTTTGAATTAATGTATCAAAATTACTTGTTCCAATCTCAATAAAATCATAATTAATAAGCTTCATATTTTCTATTGATTTATTTATAAAGTAATTTATAGGTTTGTTACCATTGAAAATATCATTTACATTTTCATTTTCTAATTCTTTATATACAGAGTTAACTAATACTATTAATGGTTGATAATCACGTATAATATTCTTATAATTATCATAAGGTTTTATTATAAATTCATTTACACAATCAGTCCAATTAATAGGATATAAATTATCAGCACCTTTGAATATTTTGTAATTTTGAAATAAATGTAATTCATCTTTATACATAGTTTCTAACATATTATTACCAATTTCAGTCCAAGCAATTTTACCTTTTTTTTCATTAAATATTTTAATGGCATTATTTTTCCACTTTATTATAAAATCGGTATTTTTTTTACTACCAAATATACCATTACATAATTTATTATTAGGTTGTATTACAAGAAATCCATCAGAATTATCAATAATTTCAAATAAACTATCTAATGAATCTAAAACCAAAGTATCAGAATCCAACCATATACCACCATAATCACAAATAACATTTACTCTAACGAAATCAGCTTGAAGTGCTGGTAACATATTATAAAAATAATTAGGAATATTTTTAATATAACATTTAACATTTTCATGTGTTATCAATATTACATTATATCCAATTCCATTAGTTGAATGTAAATAAATAAAATTTCGTAAAATATTAATAAATTTGTATTCTTTACCAGTCCAATACAAAAAAATATTCCTATTATTATTCATTATATTATAACTATGATAAAATAATTTAAAAGTAAAATATCATAATTATCATAATATTATAAAATGTTACGAATTTTACGCTTTATATCTAAACCATTTAAGAGATGGGCTTTTAACAGAGCTAAAATGTATACAAAATATTATATAAAAATATATAATAGAAAATATATTGTTAAATTTTTAAATAAAACAATAAAAATTGCTAAACTAAAAAATCACGAAAGTTTAATACAACTGGTAAATAAAGTAAATGATATGGAATTGTTAATAAAAATAGAAAAAAAACTGGATTCCAATTTTAATAAAGATGATATTCTATTTATTATAAATAATCATTTAATTAATACATCAAATATATGTGAAATATATAATTATATATTTATTTTAGATTTTTTAAATTATATTATAGGATTAAATAATATTAATAAAAAAGATTTAGGATTAGACCATTCAAAGGTACGAGAATATTGGCTAAAACGTGGTCCTAGAATATTTACAACATCATTGATATTTGTAATAGTTAACTATATATTATATATATATTTAAAGACAATAGATTTTAATACAAATATATATTTAATATCAATTAATATAGTTGCATTATGCTTATCATTTTATATGTTATATTATAGATTACCTGATAGTATTGAGTCTGCTATTGCAAGAACAACACATGACTATTATGTAAAATATAAGGAAAGTTTAAATATAGTAAATATGGTGGTATAGTAATCTCATGAGTTTCAATATAATAGTTACAAAAAACTTCGTTTATATAAAATGTACTATTATAATAAAAAATTGACAGATAATATTATGTCAAATTATAGACTATCATAAAGAATGAGTGAAAAGAATTTTGTTGTATCATTTAATAACGATGATGATAACGTTAATTCAGTGCTTACTGGATACAATCGTCAAATAATGGAAATAATGATGCAAGTTAATAAATGTGATAACTACAATATAGCACAAAATAAAAAAACAACAATTATATACGAATATATATCAGAGAATAAGCGAGATATTGAATATATAATCTATATATATGGTATTGAAAATGCTCTTACAAAATATAAAAATAGATTTGATGGTATTAATAATAATATTCCTGTTTTAGTTAAAGACATAGCAATA
>Ga0255766_10001549_pt1 | contig 21000 bp, 28 predicted proteins | sample 071ome_23_FD_179966 | JGI IMG/M metagenome (GOLD analysis project Ga0255766, IMG submission 179966) | Coastal salt marsh microbial communities from the Groves Creek Marsh, Skidaway Island, Georgia - 071403BT metaG (version 2) | ecosystem: Environmental > Aquatic > Marine > Intertidal zone >... | reverse complement strand
ATTATGTAGAGTCTGTGTATTCATTGTTTCGCTTTCCTTATTAACTATATTTATAATACTATCTGTTTGTGGTCTTGTCAACCAGAAAAGACTTAATTTTTTCAAAATTTTTCGCAGTCTGTTCTTTGCCCGACTGCCAGTTTGCTTTTTGAAACTGTTTAATGTCTTCCCATTCATTTGTTGCCCAGTTACCTATTGCTTCAGGTCTCTCGTTTAACCAAGTTCCAAACGAATTTAGTTTTGTTTGTAACTGTATGCTTACAGGTTTCTTTTGTGGTAACACTTCTTCTGCTTGTGTTTGTGTTATTAATAGTACAAATAGAATTGTTATTGCTATTACTATTGATGTTATTGTTTTTGCTGTCATGCCTTTCCTTTTGTTATAATTTGGCCTGCCTGGGAGGACTCGAACCACCGACCTTCAGTTCCGCAAACTGACGTTCTATCCAACTGAACTACAGGCAGATAGTTATAATATATATGGTTTTACCAGAATTGTCAATTGGAATATTTTACCAATTTAGAAGTCGCACTTTACATTTGCTTTTGGAGTAACCTGATCTCTAATTGGTTTCTCTGTAGAGATTCCGTCCACTTCAGCACCCGGCTCTACTTCACAATTTCGTATTTTAAATGTGCAAGATTGTAAAGCCAAAATGGCTAATATGATTAAAACGTGTCGCATGGTTTTATTTATAGATTGAAACTTATCTAATAAGTCTGTATATATCTTTTGTGCTGGTCTTAATCCAATCCGGATTTTGTTTTGGATTAAAATAAAAATTGTGTTTTCCTAGAACACAATCTCGTTTGGTAAGAACACTGTAATTAAATTTTTGGTGTCCTAGTGTGTCATAACCCAGTGGTCTGTTTTTACAGCAATCTTCCCAAGTTTGTCCAAATATAAAAATGTTGTCAATCTTGGCAAAATCAACAACCCTGTTTACTTCAAAAGGATAGCACATCGCATATTGTTGTTTACTGCTTTTCCAGGACAATATGCTTTTGTGTGTATGCCTATTTTCTTTATTGTTTTGTTGTTTGTGCTTTAGTACACTAAAATATTCCGCACCAAGCACACCTTTAGAATTGGTGTACCAATGATTGTCTAAATCATATTCAGATACAGGGCAATCATAATTGGCAAGAAAAACATCAGTAATTAAACTGTTACTTTCAATATATTTTATTATATTATTGTAGCATCTACGATATGGATTTCCTGGTATCCAACTAAATGCTGTTTTCCATGGATCAATTATGATCGCAATAGATTTCATTTAAAAATATTTGTTTAAAACTTCAAGTTGATCGTGATATTCAGCAATAATTTTTAATTCTTTTTCAATTGCTTCTAGGATATCTGGATGTTCGCCAACACCTGCGGCATTTGCTAGATACACTTCAACGTTCATTGCGTGTTTAGCAATATGTCCTTTAGCGTGTTCTTTTATCGCTTCGATCATGTTTTCTCTGTTATATGGTCCAGCCATTGTTTTACCTTTCTAAATTGGTGCCCAGTGACAGAATCGAACTGCCAATTGATGATTACAAATCAACTGTTATACCGTTTAACTAACCGGGCAACGTTAGTTCTATAATACTTATTATTAATTAAAAAGTCAACCTTTTATTTGGAAGTAGGGTTTACTTGGAAAAATGTATCAGTTCCTTGTGTAGGAATAATTGATGGCAACGATTTTTTAATAGCGCCACTTTGTAATAATTTAATCATTCCGTCGCCTGAACTTGCTGTTATCATAGATCTAGCACCAACTACTATGCTAGAAGCAACTTGCCATGCTCCGCCCATATCATGATGTTCTTTGTACCAATCAAAATTGGCTTTTATGTAAGCACTTAATACTTTGTCTGGATTTTGGTTTGGAGTTTTAAAAACTTCTGTTATTGTATCACCATAATTTTGGAAACGCTGTTGGAAGATTGCTTTTCCTAATGCTTCACGTTCGTTTGATGATAAGCCTAAGTGGTTTACTACTCTCACAAAATCAATTACGTTAATACTTTTTTGTGGCTTATCAGGAGTACGCAATTTGCTTGCTTTATAACCTTCCATGTCTTGCAATCCGCCACTTTGATAATCACTTATTGCTTGTGATATTGTTGGAAACTTCTGTAAAACATCTAAAACATCTCTAGTGCTTACACCACCTTCGCCTAGTCTTCCTGAACCAGTTGATCCTTTAGTTCCTCCGATATTTTCAGAGTGAGCAACTTTTAATTCAACTGGAACGCCTTTACTAGTACCGTCTGGATTAGTACCAGTTGATACAAACAAATCGCCTGTTCCTTGTTGTGTAATATTTTGACTTAAGATAGCAAACGCATGTTCACCTTTACCTGCTCTTTTTTGCCCCAAGCCAAATTTGATAAATTCCATAAACATTTGTTCATTGACAGGATCACCATAGAATAGGTCATCAAAACTATAATGTCCATCTTTTAAAAAACATTGATGGTTAACGCATTTATTTTTTTCGAAATTATCTAAGAATTTATTTTTTTGTTGAATATTTAGACTAGAAGCACCAGCCATTTTTTCTGCTATTAGTTGTATAGTTTTTTCGCTGTATTCTTGTTTTAACTTTTCTTCAATTTTAGGAAAAATTCTATCTACAACATTAGTTTTATGAAGCAATGTGTAAACACGATCAAGCAAAGCAACTTGTTCTTCGTCAGAAGGATCTAAATCATTAACACGATCAAGTATTTCTTTTTTTGCTTGATCTGGATCAGTATATTCTCTTAAAAATTCTAATGCTCTCATATCAATATTTATACCGTTTTTGGAAATAGCATATCAGTACAAAAACGCTCTACATCCGCTTCATTAAGTCCTAATGACTTCATTACCTTGGGTGTATGTGGGTTTTGTTGCTGATTATGACAGTACCAATTCTGCCCTTCTAGCACTGCATTGCGTTCACCTTTATTGTTGTGATCACCAATACATTCTAGGTAAACTTTTAGATTGGTTGTTGCTAGTTGTACAATGGTTTTGGCTTCTTCAATGTCTGTTACATTACCTGCCGCGATCATGCTACCACTGAATATGTTCAATGCCCATTCAGGCAATTCACGTTTTTTGCTAGGAACATACTCACTTACAGTATCTTCAAACCATTCTACCATATTGTGATGTACACCATCGCCGTTGGGCCCACCTAGTGGACTATAGTCATGAAAGGCGCCGGTCATTTTGTTCTTACCTGCAATTACATCAAATCCGTATATTGGTCCGTTGTTGTGTAACTGTGGAAAGACACATACGTGCATCATCCAAAGACCTTTTGTAGTACGGGCATCCACCACATCAATGTGAGCCCTTCGTACACTATCATTAGACCAAACACGATTAATCCAACCGTTATCGGGTTGGTTAAAATAGTCAAGGCCTTCTTCTTGAGTTTCTGTAGCATATTCATCAAACATATCAAGAATGTCGTTTTGACATTCTATTAGTTTATCCCAAATTTCACTCACCGCTTAATTCCTTAAACAGTTCTGTTGCAAATTCAAAACATTTAATGGCTTCATCGACAAAAAGGTCTTCTTTGCCATCCAGTCTGCTTCTTACTTCTGCAATTAAGTCTTTTTCTTTTCCATTGAATTGGTAGTATGCACCACTACCTGGTACACGCCTAGCAATCATTTGTCCGCCATGTAAGTCTCCAAAATGTCTTACATAAATGTGTGCAAGTAATTGTTCTGGCTTGTTTTCATATAATTCTTTGCACCAGTCACTATATCGAACTGCCGATTCTTTAATTTTAAATCCACCAAAACCTAATTCATCTAGATCTTGTTTAATTGCTTCTGCACGACATATATCTTCAATGCCATCTAGTATTCCTGCTTTTTGTGAAAAGCGTTCCAGTGCTTCATAGATGAAATACTGATTAGCAAGGTATTCCGCATAACCTTCTTCGGTTAGTTCACCTTTAAGAAGTTTGCGGGCAAAGTCTTGCCTTTCAGCATTTTTGTGAAATTCCCATGTTAATTCTTTGAGCGTTGCCATACTGGTATTTACCGCTCTATAATTACGCAGGATCTATTTTGACTTGTAATGGATAACCGTTTTCTCTTGCAAGAACACTAGTCTCTACGCCTTTTTGTTCTGCAATTTCGTAAGGATAAATTCCTGCCACACCACTGCCGTTATTGTGTATCTGTTGCATTATGGAATTAGCACGTTCGGAATTGTGTTTGAATAGTTCAACCAAAATTTGAACAACAAAGTTCATTGGAGTAATGTCGTCGTTAAAAAAGACAACCTTGTACATTCCAGGTTCTTTTAGTGTATACGTCTGCTTTTCTTTGGTAATTGTATCCGCTTGTGTTGTCATTTAGTTGTTACCCCTTAACATATTTATTTTAATACTATACACTATAATATGAGTATTTGCAAGTAGGGAGAGCACCAAAGTACCCTCCCATTTTGCTACGTGATTACTTCGCTTCTAGAACTTCAATCTTGCGAGGTTTTAATGCCTCTGGGATTTGTTTTTCAAGCGATACAGTAAGGATACCGTTTTTCATTTCAGCACCTTTTACTTCCACGTGATCCGCAAGTTTGAACACTCTCTTAAATGCTCTGCCGGCAATGCCTTTGTGCATATAGTTGCGAGTGTCGCCTTCGTCCTTGCCTTCTGTGTTACCAGAAATAACAAGATCTCCTTGGTCGATTTGGATATCAACATCTTTACGATCAAATCCAGCAAGTGCTAGTTCAATAGCATAGTTGCTTTCATCAGTCTTGATGATGTTGTATGGTGGATAAGATGTGCCGTTTACTGTGTTAGTAAAGAAGCGGTTTTCTAACTCATCAAATAATGAGTCAAATCCTACTGTTGCACGATGAAATGGGGTTAGATCAAATGTATTAGTCATTTTAGTTTCCTCCTATAATTAGCAAGGTTTATACCTTGGTTTTTTAACCCAAAAATTGTAGAACCCATTATGGCCTTCTACAACTTTATTTATAACAGTTTTATCTGTTATATATATTATATAGTAACTCTTTTGTAAAAGTCAACCACTTTTGGATAATTTTTTTATCAATCATACATATGCTAAATAATATACGTACTTAATAGGATATATTATGGATACCAAAAAACGACTAGACATACTTGAAGAAAAAGTTGATATGATTATGGCAAGATTGGGCATTCAATACAATGTAAAGCCGGAACTTGAAGTTATCAGCAAAGACGATTCTAGCACTAGATTAGAACTACAAAAAACAAAAAACGAAATTAAAGTTCTTAAAATTAAGTTTCGCAAAACGCCTGTACAAAGTCCTGTGCGTGGAGAAACATTAAAATCACTTGAAGAACTAATTGAAAAACAATCTAAACTAGAGGCGGAATTAAGTGAATCAAACTGATCTAGATAAATTCGAACACGCAATTCAAACGTTAAAAGACGAGGGTAGATATCGTGTGTTTAACGATATTCTTAGAGAGTGCGGAGACTTTCCTCGAGCAATATGGTATTCAAAGTACGCAATCAAAAAAATTATCAATTGGTGTAGCAATGACTACTTAGGTATGGGCCAACATCAGTTTGTTTTAGATAGTATGCGAACAGCACTAGAAACAGCCGGTGCTGGTAGTGGCGGTACACGCAACATATCAGGAACAACACATTATCATGTAGCACTTGAAGCAGAACTTGCTCGACTACACAACAAAGAAGCCGCACTGCTTTTTACAAGTGCTTTTAATGCTAACGAAACTACACTAGAAACAGTTGCTAAAATTATTCCAGATATTACTTTTATTAGTGATAGCAAAAATCACAGTTCACTAATACAAGGTATTAGGCATTCACGTGCCAACAAGGTTATTTGGACACACAACGATTTAGAAGAATTAGAACTTAAACTTCAACAAATTGAAGGACCTAAAATGGTTGTGTTTGAATCAGTTTACTCTATGGACGGAGATATCGCTCCCGTCAACGACATAGTGGATCTTTGTAAGAAATACGATGCTATGAGTTACATTGATGAAGTCCACGCCGTAGGACTATATGGTTCTACCGGTGCTGGAGTTTGTGAGGAAAGGGGAGTAGACCCTGACATTATCAATGGAACTCTTGCAAAGGCTTATGGGGTCCAAGGTGGTTATATTGCCGCTAGTAAAACATTCATTGACGCCATAAGAAGTTATGCGCCAGCATTTATATTCACTACCTCACTATCCCCCGTGTTATGTGCAGGTGCTTTGGCGTCAGTGAAGTATGTTAAAGAACATGCTGAATTAAGAATGATGATACAAGTAAAAGCAGAAGAACTTAAACGTAAATTAACAGATCGCAACATACCTATCCTAGAAAACAACAGTCATATTGTGCCTGTTATGATTAAAGATCCGGTTAAGTGTAAACAAATTTCTGATGACTTGTTATACAAAGACGGCATTTATGTACAGCCGATTAACTATCCTACAGTTGATAAAGGTACCGAACGATTACGTTTTTGTCCAGGACCTAATCACACCACAGCAATGATGGACGAACTAGTTGATAAATTAATAGTAGTGTTAGAAAGGCACAAAATAATATGAATAAAATAAAAAGATATATGTATATGGGTCTTGGATTCCTTTGTGTGGGATTAGCATACATTGGAATAGTTACACCCGGTATACCATTTTCAATCTTTCTTGTTATAGCGGCTTGGGCATTTGCCAAAAGCAGTCCAAAAATGGAGGCATGGTTGTATAATCACCCTTGGTTTGGCAAGTTTCTAACTAACTGGAATAAGAAACGAGTATTTCCTACAAGAGGAAAATATGCAATGGTAATTGTGATGGCATCAACCCTTGCTATTACATATCACGCAACAGGTAATCTAAAAGCAGTTCTATGGAGCGGTGCATTTATGTTAGGTGTTGCTATTTGGGCATGGAGATATCCAGGCTCGGTTGAAGAACATCAGCGTAGAATAGATGCTGGAGAAAAAGTAGCGTGGCTAAAATAACCACGCTATCTTCTTAGAATTTAAATTCTAAAGTAGTTCCAAGGAACATATTTGTTTTGTTAAAATCGCCGTCGGCTTCATGTTGTACAAACATGTTTAACTTGGCATTCTGAGCAATATCAAAGTTGTAACCAACCTTGCTTTGGTACTCGTCAATGCTCATATCATCACTTACACCTTGACCATAATGTAGCATAGGTGTAATTTCAGCATAAGCATTGCCTAGTTTTACACCAAACTGTGAACGTACTCTAAAGTAATCATCGGTAGTACCTTCAAAGTATCTATATTCAACTCTTGGTTTAATGTAAACAAATTCGTTATTCAATAACGTATAGGTTATTTTAGGACGATGTTCAGTTTTACCCGTTTGTTCATCATAACGATATGCAAGTTCCCAATCACCTACATATTTTTCAAGTTGAATATGATCTCTACTTGAGTTAGTGTATGTTCTTACTTCGATCCCCATATCATCTGTTTTAACTTTAAAGTTAAACTGATTAGTATCGAAATCATCAGCAAGTGCCATACCTGATAGTAAAGTCATACCAATAGTCAATAAAAATTTCTTAAACATATATCTCCTTTAAATGAATGTAATAAGACCGGCGGTTGCTATTACGCTTCCGCCCCATAAGCCTAAAATTGTAGCATAGTATCTTAACTTTGTTCCAAAGTACAGCATACCTATTGCTACACACTTATGCATTGGTGATATCAAGTATCCAACAAAATCTACAGCAAAGAACCAAGGTAGGTACTCTAGTCCGTAGATACTTGCCATCAATACTGTAATAGCACCAAATCGAGAACTGGAGCCTAGTGCAAATGCTCCAGCAAAACTAAACAAACTTAGTAACGCAAATCCACTTAATGTATTAATATCAAGTCCTGCATTGCCTAAAAAGTTTTTAATATTATCTGTATTTTCTACAGCATAGTTGGCCGCAACAATAATAAGTGCCACCCAACCTACGAGTTTCCAATCAACATATCCTAATAATTTTTTATAATCAAATGTTCTTGTGCAGAACATGTAATAAATTGTTAGAGATCCAAATGCCCATATAAAATCAATGCCAGCAATAATAGCACCAACGCCTGCTATGTATGGAAATACATATCTTGTTATGCGACTAATTTTTATATCTGTTTCACAGTCTTTTAGTTCTATGTCGTTTTCTTTTACTCCCCAAATTAGGTAAGCAAGAATAAATGCAATCGAAACTAATAATAGAGGCCAAATAATTCCAATCCAAGCACCATAACTTAAACCAAATGCCGCCATGGGTAGAATAACTGTTTTTTCTAGTGGTGACCAAAAGTAATAGTGGTGTGTGCTAACATAGTCAATAGGACCAAACTTTTCACGCCCACAACACCCTTTATCCGGAGCAAGTGTTTCAAGCATACCTGCACTTACTGTTACTCGTCCTTTGATTGGTAATAGTCCTGTTAGGGCACTTACCACAGCAACAACGGCTTTTTTGCTTTTAAGTGTTTGTTCGAAATAACAAAAGATGTCTTTAAATAGTCCGTGTTCTTTGATCATTCCTGCGATCATCATTACGAACACAATAAGAAGCAGATAAATCTGTCCGTTGTATAATAAACTATAATCCATGAAGTCCTCTAATATATTATATAATTATACAATCAAAAAAAGGGACAGTCTATATATGACTGCCCCAAATTTTTTAAGCCGCTTCTACGACTTTACTGTTTAGATATTCCATTACATTTTCAGGTGAAGTTTCACCGTATGGATCTGGATTATCTGCTGATGATTCTGGTTCAACAAACATTCTTTCAACTTTACCATCGTTAATTACAACAGCAAAGCGTCTTGAACGCTTACCAAAACCAACTGCACTCATATCAACAAGCATACCCAATGACTTAGCAAGTTCGCCGTTGCCATCTGGAATTACTTTGATATTCTTAATGCCTAGGTGTTGTGCCCATGCATTCATTACAAAACTATCATTAACGCTCGATACATAAACTTCATCGATGTCGTTGTTAATAATAGTTTCATAATTTTCTTCAAACCCAGGAAGTTGGTAAGTTGAACAGGTTGGTGTAAACGCACCTGGTAGTGAGAATACTAATACTCTTTTACCACCAAATAGTTCAGTTGTAGTTTTACCTACAAACTCGCCACCGATTGGACAACCGCCTTCTTCGGGTTCTTCATCGCCTACGCGACATTGAAACGTGATCTCTGGGATCTTGTAATTGTCATTCATAAGTGTGTGTCTCCTTTTAGTGTTGACAATACTAATTATACGCAAAACCTATTAAAAGTCAAGCGATCTATTAGTTTTTTCTATTGTATTTTTCAATAGGTGTTATTGTTTATATCTATTATAATCAAGCATAAACGCTATTGAATTGGTTGTTAGCACGAACAAATGTAGCACACTTGCTCAACTGCTTTAGTGTTGGTGCCCCAACGTAAGTACAAGTAGAACGCAACCCACCCAAAATATTTTGAATAGTATCGCCCACTGCTCCTCTGTAAGGCACAAGAACTTCTCTTCCTTCACTGCTTCTATAATCCTTAAGTCCGCCAAAATGTTTTTTGTTTGCGGCATCCGAACTCATACCGTAAAACTGTACAAATTGTTTTTCTTCATAGTGTGGCATAAAGTTGCCGTTTTCTAAACGTGTTGCTTCGCCATTAGCAAAATGCTTACTAATTACTTTTCCCCCACCTTCAGTGTGACCTGCCAGCATTCCACCCAGCATAACGAAATCGGCACCTCCGGCGAAAGCCTTAGCGACGTCTCCTGGACAAGTACATCCTCCATCTGCAATGATGTGTCCGCCAAGTCCGTGGGCGGCATCTGCACATTCAATGACTGCTGACAACTGTGGGTAGCCAACGCCTGTTTGGATACGAGTAGTACACACACTACCAGGGCCAATACCAACTTTGACAATGTCTGCTCCTTTCAAAATTAGTTCTTGGGTTTGATCTCCGGTAACAACATTACCTGCGATTATTACAATACTGCTAAACTGATTACGCAAACTTTCAATGTATTCAGCAAAAAATTTTGTATAACCGTTTGCTACATCAACACAAACATATTTAATATTTCCATCCGTAAGTTCCATTACCTGTAAAAACTTATCCATATCACGTTGTGTTATGCCCATGCTATATGCAACATGTTCTCTGCGTTTATCTTTAAGTTGTGCATCATCTGGATCAAAGAAACTTACTAGTTCATTTACTTCATATGTTTTTACTAGACAAGTAAACAATCCTAGATCAGCAAGTGTATCTGCCATTTCAAATGTGCCAACACCGTCCATGTTAGCCGCCATGATAGGAACGCCCTTATAGTTTGGATTGCTTTCAGGACGCAATACTTCCATGCTCATTTCTTGTGGTGTGTAATTACGGAACGTATAACTTCTTTCTACACTTACATCTTTTCTACTGCCTAGTGTGCTTCGCTTAGGACGTAGCAATACGTCACTGTAATCTAGTTTTAAATCTGCTTCAATTCGCATTGATACCTAACTCCTTGTATGCTGTCTGAACCGATAGTGCTTGATAGTAACAATCTGCTAGAGCGTTGTGTGCTTCTTGCTGTATTGCTTTACGTGGATCTTTTTTAAGTAAACTAAACAATGTTCTGCTATCTCTAATCTGCCAAAAGTTCCACGGTATGGGTTTGTTTAGTTGTTGATATAAATTTTCAAGTATAACAATATCAAAGGCAGGACCTTGTGCCCAAACAACATCAACTCCAACAAGGAACTTATTAAGTTCACGAGTCATTTGTTCTAATCCAATACGGCCATCTTCTGTAAAGGCTTCTTCTTGTACACTTGCACTTTGTTTACCCCACCACTCGATTGTGCTGTCGTCTTGTGTACGACCTAAAGCATCTTGTTCGTCTATGTCAATCTTTTGATAGATACCACTGTGTGGTTCTTCGTTGGTGAAAGGATTAAACTTGATTGCGCCTAGTGTTAGTATCACACAATCTGGTTTAGTGCCTAGAGTTTCTAGGTCTATCATTGCGTGTTGAGCCATTATAATTGCCTATTAAAAGTTGTTCTTTTGTTCCTGTATAGCACGTTGTTGCCTACGGATTGCCTGTTTTTTAGCCTTGCGTCTTTTATCGCTTGGCTTTTCATAGTACTGTCTATCCTTGTAATCTTGAAGAATACCACTGTCGTTTACTTTGCGTTTGAACTTTCTTAACGCTTTCATAAATTCGTGTGGACTATCTCCTCTTACTTGAACAGAAAGTCCGGTATCCTTAGGATCTCTAACTTGTGCCATTGATCTTACCTTAAAGTTTTTTCCCATTAGTCCTTTTGTTTCTATATACTAACAACGGTGTTTCGTTGCTATGTATCGTTTCTTTCTGCACTGTTATTGTATCAAGTCCATCTGTAGCAAGTTCATTTGCTTCGAATTGATACTTTAACAGAACCTCTTCTATTATCTTCTTAAGTCCACGAGCACCTGTTTTAAGTTCTTTTGCTTTTTTAGCAATAGCCTTTATACTGTCCTCGGTAAACTCCAAGTTAATGCCATCTAAATTAAACAAATACTTATATTGTTTAATTAAACTGTTCTTAGGCTCTTTTATAATACTACATAGTTGTTCTTGTGTCAACTCTTTTACATATGTAATTAAACCAAAACGACCTATAAACTCCGGAATGAAACCATATTTAATTAAATCTTCCGGAAGTATTTTGGATAAGTCTGGTTGGGAATTTGGATCTTTGATATCTGCACCAAAACCTACTCCGTTTGCATCTGATCTTTCCTGTAGAATTTTATCCAAACCTACAAATGCTCCTCCAACAATAAACAAGATATTTGATGTATCAACATCTACCATTTCTTGTCCAGGGTGTTTTCTTTTACCACCCGAAGCATTTACCCTAACTGTTGTTCCTTCAACAATTTTTAAAAGTCCTTGTTGTACACCTTCACCGCTAACATCTCTTGTAATTGAAACATTGTGGCTTTTCTTTGTAATTTTATCTATTTCATCTACAAACACTATACCACGCTGTGCTAACTGTACATCACCTTCTGCATTTTGCATTAATCTTGTTATAATGCTTTCAACATCGTCTCCTACATAACCTGCTTCTGTTAGTGTTGTTGCATCACAAATAGCAAAAGGAACTTTGAGATATTCTGCAATAGTTTGCGCCATTAATGTTTTACCAGATCCTGTTGGACCCATAATCATAACGTTTGTTTTATCTAGTTTAAGATCTTCAGCAGGATTATTAAGTTTTTTATAATGCTGAGCAACAGCAACACTCATAGCCATCTTTGCTTCTTCTTGGCCAATTACGTGTTGATTTAAGTAATCATAAATCTTTTTTGGATTTAAATCTTTTGTTATATCAGCAGTTGTTGGTAGTGCTTCAATTTTTTCTTTTTCAAGAATATTATTACATAATTCAATGCACTCATTACAAATGCCACTGTCATCACCAACAATTAGTTTAGCGACTTCGGACTTGTCCTTGCCACAAAAATGACATTTATAAATTTTTTCTTTACTGCTCATCGTATACCTTCGTTAAAAAATCGTTTATATTTTTCATATAGTTTGTTGAAATCAAACCATATAGTTCTTTTGTGTTTATGTCTTTTGTATGGTAGTAAACGTTATTCATGCTCAACATATAACTTATATATTGTACACTAGTATCGGTACAGTTGTCAAGATTAATGTACGAATAAGTTTTACCGTTTATGCGATTTAATAACCAAGTAGGGTTGTTTTCGTTATTGTATGCATACACATTTACATCTCTTTGATCAGTTTGTTTACTTAAAAAGATACTTGCTGTCTGCTGTTCTTCGGAATTAATATTAATTAAGTTAATACTAAAATTGTTATTGTGCAATTCGTCTGGTGGTGTTATTAAGTTAATTTTATTTGGCATATTAATTCTTCTTCAATAGGTTTGTTATCTTTTGTGCTTCAGACTCTGTAAGATCCTCTACAGTAATTAGTCCTTTTTTCAAACGCTCTACTAAAGAAATGATATGCTTTTGACTTGCATCTCTATATTGTTCTTCTGTAATTTCTAATTCTTTTATTTTTGAAGGATCAAAGTTTTCTCTTGCTTTGTTTATTTTATTGAATATGCTATTTTCATTTTGTTCTGAATTCTGCTTAAAGGTTTTCTCTGGTTCTTCTTCTGCGGCTTTATTAGCGGCATCAACCCATTCATTCCAACTATCAAGGTCGTTAAGCATTGAAAGTTGTTCGCTAACTTCGTCTTGTGATTGTTGTGATGCTTGGTCAGGCCATTCGCCTGCTTGTTTCATTTTATCTATAGTTTGATCTACTTCCCATGGCAGGGTATCAATTTTGCCATCGTCTTTGGCTCGCTTCATATATTCAATTGATAAATTTGGATTCTCTGCTTTCCAAATACGCTTTACATATTCTTCTTCTGTTTCACCCTCTAAACGTTCTTGGAAGTCAAGTTCAAGTTGATTAGGATCGACATACTTTTCTTCTTCAACAAACTCGTGTGGTTCTACAGGATCAGGATCTACGTCTGGCCAGAGTAAATATTGGTCAGTCTTTTTTTTTGAAAGCATAGGTTTTACTTCTACAGACTCTTTAATCTGATCTATTTGTTCTTCAGTTAAAGGTCCGTCGTCTTGTTCGTATTTGGGTTCTTCTTTTTCTGGATCAGGATCGTTTGGTTCCGGATCCGTATCTTGCTTTGGGGGCAAACTACCACCGTTCTTGCGATTCCATTCAAACGTGTATTGACTTGCGATTAATAATAGAACAGCAAGAGGATCAAATACAAATATAATAACAATAATAACCCATCTTACTGCCGCTTCAAGCATATTTGTATCTGCTTGATCACCGTAAATAAATTCTGCGATGTATTTGATAGGTCCTACTTCTGCTTCTAGTTTACGGTACTCTTTTTCGTATCCAAACTTTTCTTCACGAACACCATCAACTACTTTTTGTTCTGTTTCAATGAAACCTTCAAGTTCTTTTATTTTACCTTCAATATCAACTGTCTTATTGTTTGCCTGATTACGCAAATCTTGAATACGCTTGTTAATATCCGCTATGTCTTTGGCATATTTGCTGTCAACTGCTTTTAAATCTTTGTCTAATTGTTCGTTAATGGCAAGTATTTCTTTTTGTGCCCTACTTGCTACACTTAATTCATTGTTCTTTGCTTTTGTAACTGCTTCTTCGTATTGTTTAGATCCACCAAGTGAACCTTCAAACTTTTTCTCAGCCGCGGCAATTTCTGCATCACGTCTTTCCTGTGCTTGAGTAATTCTTAATTGTTGCTGTTCTATTTTAGCATTAGCATCTGCTCTAAAGCCATCTTTTTCTTGCTTGATACGAGCATAAATTTTGTCTAAGCCGTCTTGCTCTTTATCAATAAGTGAATCTACACGAACATTCTCGCCTTTCATTAAGCGATCAAGTTCTCCACGCCAGCGTTCTATCTTGGCCTGTGAACGTGTTTCTTTGTCGTTTAGTGTGTCAATAAGAGCAACCTGCTCTTGGCTCATTGATGTTTGTTCAATGTGTGCTTTAGATAAGAAACCAAAAATACCCATGCTTGTAATGAACATGAGTACCAAAACTGCCGTGCTTAGATAAGTTCTAAGCCACCAAGTAGCCTGTTTCCAATAGCGATGTAGCCAAACTGCTGTTACTAGTTTACCTACTTCTAATGCTACACCCATAATAATAATGGGAATAACCGCCGCGGCGAATATTGCCGCTAAACCGGCAACACTGTAATATATTGCAATAGCACTAATTGTAAGTGCCGAAAGAAATGTAATAAAACCTAAAATCATAACAATGTATTTACTCTACTATCGTATGTGAATAAAAGCAACGGTTTACTTAACCATTATAAGTTATAAGGTCTAAAGTTCCAAGTTGCACCACTATCTGTACTACAAGCAAATTCACTTAAATTACGTGTCTTAGAAGTATATATAACCTGACTGTTTAACAGTCTACAATAAGAACCACCGTAGGTATTGGTCATTAATATTTTAACACTTCCGCTAGTTCCAGATTCGTCATCATACCATTTCATGACTTCTCCGTCATATAAGTTATTAAGAACGAAATAAACAGTTTGTGTATGTTTAGTTGCCGCTCTGGGAGGCAATCTCCAATATGTGTTTTCAATTGCCCTTGCTACACCTACTCCGATGCTTGTGGTTCCTCGTGTTGCAGAATCATGAACACTCATGTTACTGCTTACAGGTCCATATTTGTAATTAGAACATGCACCTAGTAAAAGAATAATACTACTGAGCCAAAGCATTCGGAACATAAGTCCAACTCCCATCTTGTAATTGACATGCCATTGTATGTGTTGTAACCAACTTATTTCTCAGAGGAAAACTTTGTCTTGCCCAACCACATCTTTTTCCGTCCATACCTTTGTCAAAAGTTGCTATTGGATTGGGTTTATCACTACACTCTACAACCGTTTCGCTGGAACTGTTTGTTCCGTTCTTTAAAACTGTCTTGCTTGATGTATAACAGTACTGTGATTGATCAACAACCTTTAACGAAGTACTAGAGCATCCAGTCATACCTAGTATACATATGATTAGAGCCAAGTACTTCATTAGTTTACTCTTTGTGCTTTTGATTCTGCAACAAGAGCATCAAAGACATCTTTTGGCATTCTTAGTTTAACAAAGGTATATTGCTTACCTGCATAAACATAAGTTGCTCTTTCTTCTTCAACGTGTTGTGTAATAGGTGTATCCTTTACAATGTAAGAGATTTTCGTACTTGTATCCTTACTGTCGTTTTTGAAGTTAAGTTCAGTCTTTGAATTAACGTTACCGTTAATACGTTTTGCGAAATTGTTCATCGCAATAGCATACATCTGCTCTTCTGCGGCTTGTTGGTAAATTGATTCACCTGCACCACAAGCATATGCATACTCTTTTTCCCACCAGAACCAACCTTCGGTTCCTTCTTGGGCACATTTTGCATACCATTTAGGTTGTGCATATGTGTCTCGTTCTGCAATAGTAGTCATCGACGAACAAGCACCTAGTGTACTTGCAATCAATCCTGCCATTACCAGTTTTGCTACGCCTTTCATTTTAGCCTCCTTTTTTAAGCCTATAATAGTATTTTAACATCATTACCGGTTTTGTCAAATAACAATTTTACCAATTTGATGTTAACCATTTCCTCCGCCGTTTCCAACAAGTTTAAGTTCCATGCCTGCTTGCATGACTACAACTTGATTTTTTGGAAATAAACTTTGAAACTGTTGTTGAACTTTCATTCTATCACCTGTTGCTAGTGGTAGTTTGTGTTCAATTACAATTACATCACCTGATTGCGGTGATACTTTCTTAACATCTCCTAGGATTTGATAAGCAAGTTTTGATGTTTTTAGTGCTGGATCAGCCATTAGTTTCTCCTCATTTGTGCTAGTTCGGTTGCTTGTTTTTTTCCTGTGGTATCGTCATCATCTGCAAACACAGGAACCATATTGGATTTGTGCATTGTAGCAATACCTACAAGTCTTCTTTCGCCTGTGTACACCATAGGTTCTTTTTTGGTTGCCGGAGCAAAAGAACTTGATGTTGTAAGACTAGGAATATGTTTTGTTTCACGGGTAACAGTTGGTCCACTGTAGTGCCATGGTGTGTTTATAACTGTTTCTGTTTTGCGTCTTGGCTTGTATTGTCCGTGAACATAATCAATATATTCGTCAATGGTCATTCTATGATCGTGCATACCAAGTTTCTTCATGTGCTTATTGTGAAGTCTTAGTTCTTCAGTCCACTTAGCCATTTTGGCTTTGGTAATGACACGTTTACGTTTTTTAGTGTTTGTTGTGGTAAGGCCACGTTCTAAATGCATAGTCATACTGTTAGTGTAACTCCATTTATGGTAATTGTCTATCGATAATTGCTTCAAAAACTATATCCGCATATTTTGGATTTGTGCTCCAAGCATCTAGTTTTTCAAGCAGTCTTTTATAATCCCAATCGCCGTTAGCATACTGATTTGAACGTTCTTTTCTAAATTCCTTGTATGCAGGATGTTCGTTAACCAATCTAATCATTTCGCTTACGCTTTGACATTTAGTTTTAAAAATCCTAACTCCAAAATTTGCCTTTGGAATGTCTAGAGGTTTTAGTTGCGGAACCCGTTCGTCCCAAGTTCTAATACCAAATAGATTGTTTCCTTCCATTGCAAAACGAGAACTTCCCCATGCACTTTCAATACCAGCCATTCCAATTATAATAGCACTTGGTACTCTACTGCTAGGTGCTGTTTTAAAATTGATATAGTCAATACAGTTTTTTACCGCAAGGATAAAACTTTCTTCATTATTGTATTCAAACGAAGGTTCGTGTAAACCAAAACTGTGTGCTGTTTCAACAATGTCTGCTTCTACATTGTGGATGATTTTTCCTTTTACAAATGCATTAGGCTTGAATGTTCCGTACCCGTAGGCTAGTGCAATCACTATTGCTATTGCACCCCATTTATATAATTTTGGAACAAGTTTTTTGAGATTATTTTTCGCGAGCATCCAAACTCAACAAGTGAAATTGTCTCACCAATTGCCTTCTTACGTTATTCCAATACTCTAACGCCCAACCTGTATCAGATCTTTCGATAACACGATCTACTTTTTCTAATCGTTCCATCCAAAGTTCCAAACGCTGGTCTTTGGTTAATCTCAAACAAGCCTCGCGATACAACATTCTAATCTCCGTTAGTATGTCCGTTTGTACCCTTAGCAAGTTCTGTTGCTTCTTTTTGAAATCGTCTTGGCAATCCTGTCCAACGTGCTACTTCACCGTCGTTATTGATTTTGAAACTACCTGCTACTGTATAGATTTCGTTGCCGTCTTTGTCTTCTGCTACAAATTTACGTACAACACCGTTAATAATACCGTTGCCTGTATCTCTGCCTACTTCCCATTTATATTTGCCTGATGGTCCTTCATACACAGATTCATCGCCCCATTCATTGCGACAGATGCTCTTGATGTTTTCAAGGACTTCAATACTCTTTGCCATTTTGTGCCTCCTTAAGCCATTTCTATTAATAATACCAGTTTTACCAGCATTGTTATTAATATACACTGCTTCAGAGGTTTTGTCAATTGTTGATTTTACCAATTTTACCACTTTTGTCTGATTTGTGGTAAGTGTGTCCGGAATGGACGATTTTAGTTGTGTGTTATCCAAAGTCATGCCTTTGCTCCTTTTAATATGTGCCTATGCTTCTAAGTTGCCTTAGTAAATGTATTTATGCTACAGGATAATGACCGTTGATAATTATTTCAATATTGGAATCGCTTATATCAGCGTATGTTAAAGTTGTGTCGACACCATTGGCATCTACTTTTTGTAAGAAGAAATAATCATTTCCTTCGTCTACTCTAGCATAAACTGTATCAGCACCTGTAAGTCCTGTAGTATTAAAAAGTAAAACTGCAAATGCTGTTTGTCCACCTTGATCTGTTAAATCAGCACAAGTGTATGGTAAACTAATTTGTATGTTTCCAGTAGGCAAACTCTGTCCTCCCTGTGTTTCAATTTTACCACTTAGGAAAACTCTGTTACCGATTTTGGTATATGAAATTTTTGTGTATCCTGTTCTTGGTGTTAAAGATCCACTTACTGATCCTGTTACTGTATAAGTATGTAACCCTTCAGCATAAGTGTCTAATGCTGTTGTTGCGACTGTTCCAGCAACACCATCAATAATAACAGTACTGTCATCTGCAACAACACTACCTTTTAGATCACCTGTTACATTACCTGTAAGTTGTCCATATAGATTACCTGTTTCTCCGTCAATAACTCTTGTTGAACTTTCACTGAACACACTACCTGTAAGGTCGCCAACCATTGCACTACCTTGTTTGTAGTATCCAGCATCATTGTTTAGTGTGCTAACACCGTCACCAATTTCTACAAACGCACTACCATCAATGGTTACAGTAGGTGTTGTAACATCGGTTGCCGCAACAACCGTAATACCACCAGTTCCTGTAAATTGGAACGTGCCTTGGTTCTGCATGTTAAATCCGGAAGAGTCATCTCCAACAATATTAAAGTTTACTGCACTAGCATCTGTAATATAACCTACATCGTTGTTTAATCTTGAAATGCTATCACCATCAATTAAGTAATCAATAAGTTGTCCGCTTTGTGCAATACCTTTTGTATCAAATGTAATACTGTTATATGTTCCGGCCGCAATAGGCGAATCTGCAAGTGTTACGTTAATTGATGTAGTGCCACTACCAGTAACGTCACCAAACAGTGTAATTGTTTCATTACCACTATCAATGATTACATTGCCGTCTGCGTCTGTACTTGTAGTTGTGCTACCTGTGCCTTGGAATTGAATAGTTTCGTCTTTGATTAGTGTTCTTACTGTGCTGTCATCTCCAGCAACAAACAATCTTGTAAAGTAACCTGCATCGTTTACTAGTTCACTTACGTTGTCGCCAGTTTGTAATCCTGCTGTAATGTAACCCGGATTAACAAAGTCTACGGTAATGTTACCCTCTGCGTCACTTGATGTTGTTAGGTTGGTACCACCGATAATTTTGATTCCTTCACCCTGTTTCACCGTTCTTAATGTGCTGTCATCGGCACCAATTGCGAACACGTTGTTTTCAATGTTTGTGAATCTTGTTGTTACAGTTGCCGCAAAGTTAGCATCGTCATTTAGTGCCGCGGCTAATTCATTAAGTGTATCTAACGCTCCCGGAGCACTGTCAATTAGATTAGCAATTTCTGTATCAACTTCGGATTTGGTATACGCATCTGTAATACCATACCCTGCAATAGTAGTTGGTTTAGATGTAAGCGAAGCAAATACTCCATCAAATGCATCTGTAATACCATATCCGGATATTGTTGTTGGTTTTCCAGTTAATGAACTAAATGCACCGTCAAATGCATCTGTAATACCATACCCTGCAATAGTAGTTGGTGTTCCTGTAATACTACCCCAACTAAAATCTTGTGCTACACCTGTAATAGTAATGTTACCTTCAGCATCACTTGAAGTAGTAATTGCTGTGCCGCCAATAAACTTAATGCTTTCGTCTTTGGTTATTTCACGTAGTGTGCTATCATCAGCACCTACACTAAATTTAAAGATGTCTGCGTTTGTGATATAACCTGCATCATTTACAAGTGTTGAAACATTGTCACCTGATTGTAATGCACTGTCAGCCAATGCACCTTGTGCTGATGTTGCCGCATCTGTAATTCCATATCCTGATAGTGTGGTTGGTGTTCCTGTAATTACTCCCCAGGTTTTATCCTGTGTAAATGATACAGTTATATTGCCTTCGGCGTCACTTGCTGTTGTAACTTCACCGCCGCCTAGTATTTTTACATCTTCGCCGGCGTTAACATCACGCATTGTAGAATCATCAGCACCAATTCTCCAACTAAATGTTTGTGGGACTTCTGCGGCTGTAATGTATCCTTTGTCATTTGTAAATGAAGCAAGTGTTAAATCATTAGATAAATCTGATAAGTTAGCAGGACCAGTAATAGTAATAACACCGTCTGTTAAACTTGTTGTAATATTTGTACCGCCTACAATCTGAATAGTTTCATCGCTATTAATTTGTTCTTCTGTTGAGTCGTCTGCGGCAATATTAAATTTGTATGTTCCTGCTAGACTAGGTAAGTCTACTAGATCATTGTATGAACCAGATGTTGCTACTGTTGCAAAGTTTACATTTGAAGCACTGGTAACTAACCCTTTTGCGTTCACTGTAACTGTGTTAAATGTTCCTACATTTGAGTTTACAGTATCTAGTGTAAGTGTAACTGTGCTTGCACCGCCTGCCAAAGCACCACCAGTGCTTCCACTCATGTCACCGTCAAATGTAATGTTTGGTCGACTGCTTAGGTCTCCATATGAGCCACTTGTTGAAACTGCGG